>Ga0315899_10001585_pt1 | contig 25913 bp, 21 predicted proteins | sample LakEriMetagenome_2_FD_203518 | JGI IMG/M metagenome (GOLD analysis project Ga0315899, IMG submission 203518) | Freshwater fungal communities from buoy surface, Lake Erie, Ohio, United States - Buoy 4 MA112 | ecosystem: Environmental > Aquatic > Freshwater > Lake | place: USA: Lake Erie, Ohio... | reverse complement strand
TCGGCAAGAACGCGGCCCGAGCTTACCCGCACGCAAACTGTATACACAAGCCCCGTCCCTCACCCGTGCGCCGGGCCCGGAGCCCGCCGCCGCGCGGAGGGCCTCGCCGGCCGGCCGCTACAATGGCGCGATGCCGCGCGCCTCCCGGACGACACCGCCGCCGCCCGCTTCCCGGCCCCCGATCGCCGCGCCCGCGCGCCCCGCCGACAGCGTCGAGCGCGTCTACCGGGCGGTCACGCAGCGGGCGGTGAACTGGGGCTTCGCGCCGGGCGAGCGGATCAACGAGGTCGCGCTCGCCGGCGAGCTCGGCGTCAGTCGCACGCCGGTGCGCGAGGCGCTCAACCGGCTGGCCCGCGACGGCTTCGTGCGCTTCGTCCCCAACCGGGGATTCCTCGCGCGCGACCTGACCCCGGAGCTGGTGCGCGACCTGTACGAGCTGCGCGCGGCGATCGAGGTGGCGGCGGTTCGACTGGCCTGCGCGCGCGCGAGCGACGACGCGATCGCGAAGCTCGCCGACGCCTGGAACGCCGCGACCGCCGACGCAGCCAGCCGCCGCATCGACCGGCTGACCGCGGCCGACGAGGCCTTCCACCGCGGCATCGCGCGGCTGTCGGGCAACGGCGAGCTGGTCGCGACGCTCGAGCGCGTCAACGCGCAGATCCGCTTCTTCCGGCGCGTCGACCAGGAGCTGCCCGAGCGCCGGGACCGCACCTACCGGGAGCACGGCGGCGTGCTCGCCTGCCTCGCCCGCCGCGACGCCCGGCGCGCCGGCGAGCTCGTCGAGCGGCACGTCGTGCTGAGCCGCGAGCGCGCGATCGCGGTCACCGAGCAGGTCGTGGCCCGGATCCGCGGCTGAGCGGCCCGCACCCGGGCGCGGTCCGTGCCCGGGCGCCGAGCCGTGCGCGCGCCATACCCTTGCAGGCCACCGCGACGGCGGGTATCGTCGCCGCGACGACCCGCGCGAGGTGCATACACTTCGCGACCCGCACCGTGACCCGGAGACGCCCGATGAGCACCCCCGACGCACCGGCCGCCGACCGCCCCGAGGTGGACCTCGAGGGGCTGCCGTTCCAGACGGATCGCGGCATCGGCTCGCGCGCGGCCCTCGGCCTGCTGGTCCTCGAGACCGACCAGACGATCGAGGACGAGTTCCGCGCGGTCTGGCCCGGCGACGGCGTCGCGCTGTACGCGGCGCGCCTTCACAACGACGTGCAGATCACGCCCGAGACCCTGCTCGAGATGCGGGATCTGATCGCGCCGACGACCCGGCTGCTGCCCTTCATGGTCGACCTGTCGGTGGTCGCGTTCGCCTGCACCTCGGGCTCGCTGGTGATCGGCGAGTCGCACGTCGCCGAGCTGGTACGCAGCGTCCGGCCGAACGCCCGCGTCACCGATCCGGTCACCGCCGCGATCGCCGCGCTGCGCGCGACCGGCGTGCGACGCGTCGCGCTGCTCACGCCCTACCTGCGCGAGATCAACCTGAGGCTGCGCGCCGCGCTCATCGAGCGCGGCCTGAGCATCCCGGTGATGGGCTCGTTCAACGAGCCCGACGACGACGTCGTCGCGCGCATCACGCCGCAGTCGCTGCTCGACGCGATCGTGCGCATCGGCAGCGAGTCGAGCTGCGACGGCGTGTTCGTGTCCTGCACCTCGCTGCGCGTCGCGCGGATCGCCGAGCAGGCCGAGGCGATGATCGGCAAGCCGGTCACCTCGAGCAACCACGCGCTCGCCTGGCACATGCTCCGGCTGGCCGGCATCGAGGACCGCATCGAGGGCTTCGGGCGGCTGTACCGGGCCGGGCTGGCCTCGGCGTAGCGCCGCGCGGGCCGCCCGGGGCCCGCCGCGGACCGCCGTCGCCTCAGGCGACCTCGAACAGTCCCGCCGCGCCCATCCCGCCGGCGATGCACATCGTGACGACGACGTACTTCACGCCGCGGCGCTTGCCCTCGATCAGCGCGTGCCCGACCAGCCGCGCGCCCGACATCCCGAACGGGTGCCCGACCGCGATGCCGCCGCCGTCGACGTTGAGCCGCTCGTCGGGGATGCCGAGCCGGTCGCGGCAGTAGAGCACCTGCACCGCGAACGCCTCGTTGAGCTCCCACAGCCCGATGTCGCTCACCTTCAGGCCGGTGCGCTCGAGCAGTCGCGGCACCGCGAACACCGGGCCGATGCCCATCTCGTCGGGCTCGCAGCCCGCGGTCGCGAAGCCGCGGAAGATGCCGAGCGGCTGCAGCCCGCGCCGTTCGGCGAGCGTCGCGTCCATCACCACGCAGGCCGAGGCGCCGTCGGACAGCTGGCTCGCGTTGCCCGCGGTGATCGTGCCGCCCTCCATCACCGGCTTGAGCTTCGCGACGCCCTCGTAGGTGGTGTCGCCGCGGATACCCTCGTCGTGGGCCAGCGTGACCTCGCGCATCAGCGTCTCGCCGGTCTCCTTGTTCGTCTCCGCCTTCATCGTGGCGAGCGGCACGACCTCGGCGTCGAGGCGGCCCGCCGCGAGCGCGGCGGCGACGCGCTGCTGGCTGCGCGCGCCGTACTCGTCCTGCACCTCGCGCCCGATGCCGTAGCGCTTCGCGACCGTCTCGGCGGTCTGGATCATCGTGTCGTAGAGCGACGGCTTGTGCTCGAGCACCCACGGGTCGCGGGCCATGTGGGTGTTGGTCTTGTCGTTGACCGTCAGGCTGATCGACTCCATGCCGCCGGCGACGACGATCGGCACGCGGTCGACGATCACGCGGTGCGCGGCCGCGGCGATCGCGTTCAGCCCCGAGCCGCAGGCGCGGCTGATCACCGAGCCGGTCGAGCCGACCGGCAGGCCGGCCTTGATCGCGCTCTGGCGCGCGACGTTGCCGCCGGTCGTGCCCTCGGGCCGGCCCACGCCGAGGATCACCTCCTCGATCTCCGCGGGGTCGACCCCGGCGCGCTTCACCGCGTGCGCGATCACGTGCGCGCCCAGCGTCGGCCCGGTGGTCATGTTGAATGCGCCGCGGTGCGCCTTGCCGATCGGCGTGCGCGCGGTGGAGACGATCACTGCATCGGCCATGGCTTCACTCTCCCTGGTTGAATCGGCGTTCGGCGGCGGCGAGCTCGAGCAGGCGCGGCGCGGGCGTCCACCACCCGCCGTGCTTCGCGTGCAGCTCGCGGACCTTGTCCGCGACCTCGCGCAGCCCGATCGTGTCGGCGAAGAACATCGGCCCGCCGCGCCACGCGGGGAAGCCGTAGCCGTTCACGTAGACGAGGTCGACGTCGGAGGCGCGCAGCGCGATGCCCTCGGCGAGGATCTTCGCGCCTTCGTTCACGAGCGCGTACATCGTGCGCTCGACGATCTCCTGGTCGGCGACCGTGCGGCGCACGATGCCGGCCTCGTCCGCGCACTGGCGCACGATCTGCTCGACCAGCGGGTCGGACACCGGCGTGCGGCTGCCCGCCTCGTAGCGGTACCAGCCCGCGCCGGTCTTCTGCCCGAAGCGCCCGAGCTCGCAGATGCGGTCGGCGACCTTGCTGTAGCGCAGGTGCTTCGGCCGCGTCGCGGCCGCGCGCTTGCGGCCCGCCCAGCCGATGTCGAGACCGGCGAGGTCGCCCATCCTGAACGGGCCCATCGCGAGGCCGAAGCGCTGCAGCGCGCCGTCGACCTGCGCGGGGCTCGCGCCCTCCTCGAGCAGGAAGCCGGCCTCGCGCACGTACGCCGACAGCATCCTGTTGCCGACGAAGCCCTCGCAGTTGCCCACCAGCACCGGCAGCTTGCCGGTCGCGCGGCCGAACGCCATCGAGGTCGCGATCACGTCGGGCGCGCTCGCCGCGCCGCGCACCACCTCGAGCAGGCGCATCACGTTGGCCGGCGAGAAGTAGTGCAGGCCGATCACGTCCTGCGGCCGCTTCGTCGCGCGCGCGATCTCGTCGATGTCGAGCCGCGAGGTGTTCGACGCGAGGATCGCGCCCGGGCGGCACACCGCGTCGAGCGTCGCGAACACCTGCTTCTTGACCGCCATGTCCTCGAACACCGCCTCGATCACGAGGTCGACGTCGGCGAGGTCGTCGTAGGACAGCGTGCCGCGCACGCGCGAGAGCCGCGCGTCCATCTCGTCCTTCGTGAGCTTGCCCTTCTCGACGCTCGCGCCCCAGTTGCGCGACATCGTCGTGCGCCCCTTGTCGAGCGCCTCCCTCGCCGTCTCCAGCTGCACCACCTCGAGCCCCGCGTTGGCGAGGCTCATCGCGATGCCGCCGCCCATCGTGCCCGCGCCGATCACGCCGACGCGGCGGATCGGGCGCGTCGGCAGGTCCTCGGGGATGCCCGGGATCCGCGCGGCCGCGCGCTCGGCGAAGAACAGGTGGCGCAGCGCCTTCGACTGGTTGCCTTCGACCAGCACCCGGAAGCGCGCCCGCTCGAACGCGATGCCCTCCTCGAACGGCAGCCGCGTCGCGGCCTCGACGCAGGCGACGCACTCGAGCGGCGCCTCCAGCCCGCGCGATTCCCTGGCGACGCGTTCGCGTGCGGCCTTGAAGAACACCTCGGGCTCGTCGATCGAGGCGGTGCGCGTCGAGGCGACCGGATGCGACCCGCCGGCCGCGGCCTTCCGGCGCGCGAACGCCACCGCCGCCGCGCGCACGTCGCCGTCGACGACCTCGTCGACGAGGCCGATCGCGCGGGCGCGCGCGGCGTCCACCGGCTCGCCGCCGACGATCATCTCGAGCGCGGTCGCCACGCCCACCAGCCGCGGCAGCCGCTGCGTGCCGCCGCCGCCGGGCAGCAGCCCGCGCTGCACCTCGGGCAGCCCGAGCTTCGTGCCCGTGGAGGCGACGCGGTAGTGGCAGGCGAGCGCCATCTCCAGGCCGCCGCCGAGCGCGCTGCCGTGGATCGCGGCGACGACCGGTTTGGGCGCGCGCTCCATGCGCCCGCGCAGGTCGGTGGTGGCGGGCGGCTGCGCGGCGGCCGGCGTGTTGAACTCGCGCAGGTCCGCGCCGCCGCAGAACATGCGACCGGCGCCGGCGAGCACGATCGCGACGATCGAGGGATCGGCGAGCGCGGCGTCGAGCGCCGCGGACAGCCCGGCGCGCAGTCCGAGGGCCAGCGCGTTGACAGGCGGGTTGTCGAGCTCGATCACGCCGACGTCGTCGTGGCGGATCAGTCGGGCGGTGGCGGTCATCGGTGTACGTCTCCCTGCGCGGGCCCGTGTCCGTCGGGGCACGCGTCGGATCGATTATCGGCGCGTTCCGGCGCCGCGCCGCGGGGTGTCGCGCGGATCGCGGAACCCGGGCAGCGGGGCCGCACCGGTGCGGCCCGGACGACGGGGCGTCCTCCGAGGCGCGGTGTCCGCCCGCGCCGAGCCCCTCGCGGCGTCCACGGCGCTGCCCCGCCGCGCGACGGCGCTGCCATAATCGCCGCCGACGCGGCCGCCGGCCGCCGCCCCAGACCAGGAGAGAGCCCCGATGCGCCACGCCACGCGCCCCTTCGCCACCGCCCTGCTCGCCGCCGGCCTGCTCCTCGGCGCCGGCGCCCACGCCGCCGACAAGGTGAAGATCGGCTTCGTCAGCACGCTGTCGGGCCCGTCGGCCGCGCTCGGCGTCGACATCCGCGACGCATTCCTGCTCGCCGTCAAGACGAACGGCGGCAAGCTCGGCGGCCTGCCCGCCGAGGTACTGGTCTCGGACGACCAGTTCAAGCCCGACGTCGCGAAGCAGCTGTTCGAGAAGAACGTCAAGCGCGACCGCGTCGACTTCATGACCGGCGTGGTGTTCTCGAACATCATGCTGGCGGCGGTGCCCGAGGCCTTCGACGCGAAGACCTTCTACATCTCGCCGAACGCCGCGCCGTCGCCGCTCGCCGGCAAGGACTGCAACCCGTACTTCTTCGCGGTGTCCTGGCCGAACGACGCGTACCACGAGGCCGCCGGCCAGCACGCGACGCAGAAGGGCTTCAAGCGGGTCTACCTGATCGCGCCGAACTACCAGGCCGGCAAGGACTCGCTCGCGGGCTTCAAGCGCTACTTCAAGGGTCAGGTCGCCGGCGAGGTCTACACCAAGCTCGGCCAGCTCGACTATTCGGCCGAGCTCGCCGAGGTGCGCGCGGCCAAGCCCGACGCGGTCTACACCTTCCTGCCCGGCGGCATGGGCATCAACTTCATCAAGCAGTTCGTCGGCGCCGGGCTCTCGAAGGAGATGACGCTGCTGCAGCCGGGCTTCGGCGCGGACCAGGACATCATCCGCGCGGTCGGCGACGCGATGCTCGGCACCTTCGACACCGCGCACTGGGCGCTCGAGCTGCCGAACGCGGCGAACAGGAAGTTCGTGGCCGAGTTCGAGAAGGAATACAAGCGCCTGCCGAGCGTCTACGCGTCGCAGGGCTGGGACGCGGCGATGCTGATCGACGCGGCCGTGCGCGACGTCAAGGGCAAGATCGAGGACAAGGACGCGGTCCGCAAGGCGCTGAAGGCCGCCCGCTTCCAGTCGGTCCGCGGCGACTTCAAGTTCAACACCAACCAGTACCCGATCCAGAGCTACTACCTGCGCGTGGTCGGCAAGGACGGTCAGGGCCGGCTGGTCAACAAGGTGCTCGGCGAGCCGATCTTCAAGAACCACGGCGACGCGTACGTGCAGGACTGCAAGATGCCGTCGTGAGGCGTCCGGACGGCGTCCGGCCGGCGCCTCGCGCGCCCGCCCGGTGCCGCCGTCCGGACCGCGGGCGCGAGGCGCGACGCGGCGCGCGGGGCTGTCCCCGCGCGCCGCGTCGTTTCTGCTAGCATCCGCAAGATACTTTAGGTCTAAAGCTTTTCGGCGCCGACCCGTCCATGTCCGGACTCCTCCTCCTCGAGCAGTCGCTGAACGGCCTGCAGTTCGGGCTGATGCTGTTCCTGCTCGCCGCGGGGCTGACGCTGGTGTTCGGCATCATGGACATGATCAACCTCGCGCACGGCTCGCTGTACATGGTCGGCGCGTTCCTCGCCGCCTGGTTCGTGCAGCTGACCGGCTCGTTCGTCGCCGGCGTGCTGCTCGCGATACCCGCGACCGCGGCCTTCGGCATGGCGCTCGAGTCGGCGCTGCTGCGATCGCTCTACGCGCGCGACCACCTGTCGCAGGTGCTCGCGACCTTCGCGCTGATCCTGATCATCAACGAGGGCGTGCGGATGATCTGGGGCTCGGACCTGCCGCTGTCCGCGCCCGCCGCGCTGTCGGGTCCGGTCGAGCTGCTGCCGGGCCTGTACTACCCGGCCTACCGGCTGCTGATCATCGGCGTCGGCCTCGCGCTCGCGCTGCTGCTCTACGTGCTCGTCACGAAGACGCGGATGGGCGCGCTGGTGCGCGCGGGCGCGTCGAACCGCGAGATGGCGATGGCGATGGGCGTCGACATCCGGCGGCTCTTCACCGCGGTGTTCGGCATCGGCGCGGCGCTGTGCGCGGTCGCCGGCGCGATGCTGGGGCCGCTGCTCGCGGTGCAGGTCGGCATGGGCGAGGGCATCCTGATCCTCGCCTTCGTCGTCATCGTGATCGGCGGCATCGGCTCGATCCGCGGCGCGCTGGTCGGCTCGCTGCTGGTGGGCTTCGTCGACACGGCCGGCCGCACGGTGCTGCCGCACCTGTTCCGCGAGTTCCTGCCGCCGCAGCTGGCGAGCGCGGCCGGGCCCGCGGTCGGCTCGATCATGATCTACGTGCTGATGGCCGTGGTGCTGTTCGTGCGGCCGCAGGGCCTGTTCCCGGCCCGCGGGTGACCATGGCCACGCCGACCTCCGCCTCGCCCTCCGCGGCCGCGCCCGCGCGCCGCGGCGCCGCGCCCGCCGCGGCCCTCGTCGTGCTCGCGATCGCCGCGATCGCCTATCCCTTCGTGATGAAGGCGCTCGGCGAGGAGTTCTACGTCAGCGTCGCGAGCCGGATCATGGTCTACGCGATCGCCGCCACCAGCCTGAACCTGATCCTCGGCTACGGCGGGCTGGTGTCCTTCGGCCACGCGGCCTTCCTCGGCATCGGCGCCTACACCGTCGGCATCCTGATCACCGAGGGCGTGGTGAGCGGCTGGATCGGCATCCCCGCGGCGATGCTGCTCGCCGCGCTGGTCGCGATCCCGATCGGCGCGGTGTCGCTGCGCACGCGCGGCGTCTACTTCATCATGATCACGCTCGCGTTCGCGCAGATGCTGTTCTACCTGGTCAACAGCATCAAGGCCTACGGCGGCGACGAGGGCCTGAACATCAAGGTGCGCTCGGCGTTCGGCCTCGGGCTGAACCTGAAGGACGACGTCACCTTCTACTTCGTCGTGCTCGCATGCCTCGCCGGCACGCTGCTCGTCGTGCACCGGGTGATGGGCTCGAGGTTCGGTCGCATCGTGCTCGCGATGCGCGACGACGACGTGCGCGCCGAGGCGATCGGCGTGCCGACCTTCCGCTACAAGCTGGTGCTGTTCGTGCTGGGCGCGGCGCTCGGCGGCCTGGCCGGCGCGCTGATGGTCAACCAGCAGAACTACGTGAACCCGAACGTGCTGCACTGGACGCAGTCGGGCACGCTGATGGTGATGGTGATCCTCGGCGGCGTCGGCACGCTGTGGGGCGGCGTGCTCGGCGCGTTCGCGCTGCTGGTGCTGGAGGAGGTGGTCGCGGCGTACACCGAGCACTGGCAGTTCTATGTGGGCTGGGTGCTGCTCGGGATCGTGCTGTACGCGCCGAAGGGGCTGGTCGGCCTGATCCGGCGCGCGGCCGGCCGCGACGGGGGGGCGAAGTGAGCGCCGCGCCGCTGCTCGAGGTCCGCGCGCTGCGCAAGCGCTTCGGCGGCGTCGTCGCGACCGACGACGTGACGCTCGACGTGCGCGAGGGCGAGGTCCACGCGCTGATCGGCCCGAACGGCGCCGGCAAGACCAGCCTGATCGCGCAGCTCTCCGGCAGCCTGATGCCCGACTCGGGCACGATCCGCTTCGCCGGCGACGACGTGACGCGCCTCGTGCAGCACGCGCGCGTCGCCCGCGGCCTCGCGCGCTCCTACCAGATCACGCGGCTCTTCCGCAGCTTCTCCGCGCTCGACAACCTCGCGATCGCGGTGCAGGCGCGCGACGGCTCGAGCCTGCGCTTCTGGCGGCCGGTTGCGCGCGAGGCCGCGCTCGTCGATGCGGCGCGCGCGCTGCTCGACGAGGTCGGGCTCGCCGCGCGCGCGGACGTGCCGGCGGCCGCGCTGTCGCACGGCGAGCAGCGTGCGCTCGAGGTCGGCCTCGCGCTCGCGACCCGGCCGCGCCTGCTGCTGCTCGACGAGCCGATGGCCGGCACCGGCCCCGAGGAGTCGGCCCGGATGGTCGCGCTGATCGAGCGCGTGCGCGCCAAGACCACCGTGCTGCTGGTCGAGCACGACGTCGACGCGGTGTTCCGCCTCGCCGACCGCGTGTCGGTGCTGGTCAACGGCCGCGTGATCGCGTCCGGCGCGCCCGATGCGGTGCGCAACGACCCGGAGGTGATCACCGCGTATCTCGGAGACGAGGTGCATCGATGAGCGCCGCACGGCGGAGCCGGGATTTCGGCGAGCACTGCTCGCCGCCGGCGGAGCGGGCGCCGCATGCTTGCGGCGCCCTTCCGCATCGGAGGCGCTCGCACCCCCTCGGGGGGGCCGGCCGCAGGCCGTCGGGGGCAGCATGAGCGCGGCATCGCTGCTGAAGGTCGAGGGCCTGGAGACCGCGTACGGCGCGAGCCAGGTGCTCTTCGGCATCGACCTCGAGGTGCGCGCCGGCGAGGTCGTCGGGCTGCTCGGGCGCAACGGCATGGGCAAGACGACGCTGATCCGCTCGGTGATCGGGCTGGTCGCGGCGCGGGCCGGCAGCGTCGCGATCGACGGCCGCGAGGTGCGCGGCACGAGCGCGGACCGGATCGCGCGGCTGGGCGTGGCGGTCGTGCCCGAGGGCCGGCAGGTGTTCCCGAACCTGTCGGTCGACGAGCACCTGACCGCGTTCGCCGCGCGCCGCGGCGGCGAGGCCCGCGGCGAGCCCTGGGACGCGAAGCGCGTCTACGCGCTCTTCCCGCGGCTGGCCGAGCGGCGCGACAACCTCGGCAACCAGCTGTCCGGCGGCGAGCAGCAGATGCTCGCGATCGGCCGCGCGCTGGTCACCAACCCGCGGCTGCTGATCCTCGACGAGGCGACCGAGGGGCTCGCGCCGCTGATCCGCGAGGAGATCTGGCGCTGCCTGCGCCAGCTGCGCGAGGCCGGCCAGACGATCCTCGTCGTCGACAAGTACGTGAACCGGCTGATCGCCATCGCCGATCGGCACGTGATCGTCGAGCGCGGGCGGATCGCGTGGCGCGGGACCTCGGCCGAACTCGACGCCGACCGCGGCGCCTGGCAGCGCTACCTGGGGGTCTGATCGCCGGGGCGTCCCGGGGTCCGCCCCGGCGCGAACCCGACCGATTCGGCCGTCAGCGCGGCGCGACCGCCGCCGCCACCTCGGTCTCCAGCGCGATCTCCGCGTCGTCCGAGGCGGCGTCGGCCGCGACGATGGATTCCACCAGCAGGTCCGCAGTCGGCGGCAGCGTGCGTCCCGACAGGCGCACCACGCCGAAGTCCTGCACAGGCGCCTGCCCGTCGATCCGCAACGCGACCAGGTGGCCGGCGATCAGGTCGTCGGCGACCATCGACGGCGTCCCGAGCAGCACGTGGTCGGATTCGCGCGCGACCATGCGCATCATGCTGACCGACTCGCACGCGAACGCGAAGATCGCGCCGGCGTCCTCGCCGCCGCGCGCCTTCAGGATCCGCTCGACGAATTGGGGGGGCAGTCGGGTCGGCCCCACCAGCGTCGCGCGCAGCACCTCGTCGACCGTCAGGTGGCGGCGCGACGCGAGCGGGTGGCCCGGCCGGGCGTAGAACCGCGCGGTCCGGGTGCGCAGCGGCACCATCGACAGGCCGTCGCGGTCGGCGCCGACCGGCAGGCTCCCGGCGTAGAGGTCGATCTCGCCGATCCGCAGCCGCCCGAGCAGGTCGGAGCCGCTGTCGTTGACCACCCGGATCGCGACGCCGGGATGGCGGGCGACGAAGGCCGCGAGCGCCCGCTCGACCGAGATCGCCGACAGGATCGTGCCGGCGCCGAGCACCAGGCTGCCCGACGCCGCGCCGCGCATCAGGGCGACCTCGCGGTCGAGCGCCTCGGCGCCGTCGAGCACGTCCTTGGCGTGGGCGAGGAACACCCGGCCCATGTCGGTCGGCTCGACCCGTCCCTTGCCCCGGTCGAACAGCAGCACGCCCACGCGCCGTTCGAGCATCTGGATGCTCCGAGACAGCGCCGGCTGGGTCAGGTGCAGCGTGCGGGCCGCCCGGGCGAAGCTGCCTTCCTCGGCGAGCGCGCGCGCGTGCCGCAACTGGCGCAGGTCGAAGTCCATGCACGGAGCGTATCAAAGGAATGATCCGAAACCATTGGACCCGGCGGGTCATCCCCGAGACAATCCACGACGCCGCTCCGGCGCCCGGCCCCAGGCGCCGGGCGTCCGCACGCCCGAACGTCCAGCAGGAGGTCCCATGCGCTCCCTTCGTTCCCTCGCCGCGTCGCTCGCGGCGATGGCCGCCGCGACGATCCTGTCCTCGGCGAGTCCCTCCGCCGAGGCCCAGACCGCCGGCCCCGCCCGCAAGCCGAACATCCTGGTGATCTGGGGCGACGACATCGGGCAGTTCAACGTCAGCGCCTACAACCACGGGATGATGGGCTACCGCACGCCCAACATCGACCGCATCGGCCGCGAGGGCGCGATGTTCACCGACTGGTACGGCCAGCAGAGCTGCACCGCCGGCCGCGCCGCGTTCGTCACCGGCCAGTCGCCGATCCGCACCGGCCTGACCAAGGTCGGCCTGCCGGGCGCGCCCGAGGGCATGAAGAAGGAAGACCCGACGATCGCGACGCTGCTGCGCGCGCAGGGCTACCTGACCGGCCAGTTCGGCAAGAACCACCTCGGCGACCGCGACGACATGCTGCCGACGGCGCACGGCTTCGACGAGTTCTTCGGCAACCTGTACCACCTGAACGCCGAGGAGGAGCCGGAGAACGAGGACTATCCCAAGGACCCCGAGTTCAAGAAGAACTTCGGCCCGCGCGGCGTGATCCACAGCTTCGCCGACGGACGCATCACCGACACCGGGCCGCTGACCCGCAAGCGGATGGAGACCATCGACGACGAGGTCACCGTGAAGGCGCTGGACTTCATGGAGCGCGCCAAGAAGGCCGACAAGCCGTTCTTCATGTGGTGGAACTCCACCCGGATGCACATCTTCACGCACCTGAAGGCGTCGTCGAAGGGCAAGACCGGGCTCGGCGTCTACGCCGACGGCATGGTCGAGCACGACGGCCACGTCGGGCAGGTGCTCGCGAAGCTCAAGGAGCTCGGGCTCGACGAGAACACCATCGTCATGTACTCGACGGACAACGGGGCAGAGACCTTCACCTGGCCCGACGGCGGCACGACGATGTTCCGCGGCGAGAAGAACACCCAGTGGGAGGGCGGCTACCGGGTGCCGACGCTGATCCGCTGGCCCGGCGTCATCAAGCCCGGCACGGTCATCAACGACATCGCCGCGCACGAGGACATGCTGCCGACGCTGCTCGCGGCGGCCGGCGACCGCACCGCGGTCGAGGACCTGAAGAAGGGCCGGCGCATCGGCTCGATGAACTACAAGGTGCACCTCGACGGCTACGACCTCGGCCCGGCGCTGCGCGGCGAGGCGAAGTGGCCGCGGCGCGAGTTCATCTACTGGACCGACGACGGCAGCGTCGCGGCGCTGCGCTACGACAACTGGAAGGTCACGTTCCTCAAGCAGGAGTCCGAGGGCCTGAAGGTCTGGCAGCAGCCGTTCACCGTGCTGCGCGCGCCGACGCTCACGAACCTGCGGATGGACCCGTTCGAGCGCGCCGAGGCCGAGCACGCGGTCGGCTACCAGAAGTGGTACCTCGACCGGATGTTCGCGATCGCGCCGGCCGGCGCCTTCGTCGGCCGCTGGCTGCAGACCTTCCGGGAGTTCCCGCCGCGGCAGAAGCCGGGCAGCTTCAACCTCGAGCGCGTGATGGAAGCGGTCACGCGGCCGCAGAAGAACTGACGGCGGTGCGTCCGGTCGCGGTCCGGTCGGACGCCACGCATCCGCCCGCGCCGACGTCCGCCGCGCCGCCGGCATCGGCGACCCGGCGCGCGCTGCTCGCGCTCGCCGCGACCGCGCCGCTCGGCACGGTCCTCGCGCAGCAGCCGCAGCCGGACGACCCGCTGCCCTCGTGGCACGACGGGCCCGCGAAGGCCCGGATCCTCGCGTTCGTGCGGTCTGTGACGCAGGCGGGCGGCCCCGACTTCGTGGTGCCCGCCGAGCGCGTCGCCGTCTTCGACAACGACGGCACGCTCTGGGCCGAGCAGCCGGTCTACGTGCAGGCGTTCTTCGTCGCCGACCGCATCCGCGCGTTGGCGGCGACCCGTCCGGAGTGGAAGACGAAGGAGCCCTACGCGTCGGTGCTGCGCGGCGACCTGCGCGGGCTCGCCGCCGCCGGCGAGAAGGGGCTCGCGCAGCTGGTGATGGCCACGCACGCCGGCATGACCGACGTGCAGTTCACGAAGACCGTCGACGACTGGATCGCGACCGCGCGCCATCCGAAGACCGGCCGGCCGTTCACCGAGATGGTCTACGCGCCGATGCTCGAGCTGCTCGCGCTGCTGCGCGAGGCGGGCTTCTCGAACTGGATCGTGTCCGGCGGCGGCATCGAGTTCATGCGGCCCTGGACCGAGCGCGTCTACGGCATCCCGCCGGAGCGGGTGATCGGCAGCAGCGTGCGCACGCGCTTCGAGCTGCGCGAGGGCGTGCCGACGCTGGTGCGCCTGCCCGAGATCGACTTCGTCGACGACAAGGCCGGCAAGCCGGTCGGCATCCACCGGCACGTCGGACGTCGACCGATCGCGGCCTTCGGCAACTCGGACGGCGACCTGCAGATGCTGCAGTGGACCGCGGCCGGACCGGGTCCGCGGCTCGCGGCGATCGTCCGCCACACCGACGCCGAGCGCGAGTGGGCCTACGACCGAGCCTCGAAGGTCGGCCGGCTCGACCGCGCGCTCGACGAGGCCGGCGCTCGCGGCTGGACCGTGATCGACATGCGGCGCGACTGGCGCCGGGTGTTCGCGTTCGAGCCGCGCTGAAGCGCGGCCGCTCAGACCGTCCGGATCGCGCCGTCGGCGCCCAGCGACGCGGCGACCCCGTCCCTCCAGATCACCGGGAACGCCTCGGAGTCCATCGGGCCTCCCGTCGCGGGGCCGCCCGAGGCCGGCGGCGGCGGCGACATGAAGCCCTCTCGCGGCACGAAGCGCGCGTCGTCGCCGGTGAAGCGCGCGGCGAACGCGCGCCGGCGCCCCGCGTGCTCGTTGCCCGGCGCGCCGTGCAGCGTCAGCCCGTGGAACGCGATGCAGTCGCCCGGCGCCAGGTCGTAGGCGACGAGCGCGTGCTCGCGACGCAGCGTCTCTTCGTCGGGCACCCCCTCGTAGTCGGCCGAGGTGTTCGCATGGTCCTGCGAGTCGGCGAACCGCTTGGGCGCGTACCACTTGCCCCAGCGGTGCGAGCCCGCGACGTACTGCGGGCAGGTCGAGCTCGGCACCGGGTCGAGCGGGATCCAGAAGCTGACGATCTGCACGCCGTCGACCGGGTAGTACGGCTGGTCGTGGTGCCAGGGCGTCTTCTCGCGCGTGCCCGGTTCCTTCACCAGCACGTGCTCGTGATACAGGTTCACCTTGCCGCTGCCCATCAGCGCGGCCGCGATCGCGGCCAGGCCCGACTCGACGAAGAAGGCCCGGTACTCCGGGATCCGCTGCCAGTTGCAGTAGTCGCCGAAGAACTTGCCCGGCTGGCCCTCGGGCGTGTAGAGCTTGGCGTACGGCCCCGGTCGGGCCATGTTCTCCTCGACGCCGGCGCGCAGCCGCTCGATCCATTCCGGCGCGATCACCCGCTCGAGGCGCGCGACGCCGTCGCGGCGATACTGCGCGATCCGTTGCTCGTCCGGCATCATGGTCGTCTCCTTGGGGTGGTCCGGCGGCCGAGCCTAGCAAGCGTGGCCGGTCGGCGCAACGCACGCGGCGCGCCTGCGGTCAGCGCGCCCCGCGAGCGCGTCCCGCGAGGCGCGCGGCGCTCGCCCGCAGCGCGGCCGCGAGCGCCGCCGCGGCCTCGGTCGTGCGGGCGCGCCGCCGCCGGGTGATGCCCACCGCGCGGGCCCACTGGGGCGCCGCGACCGCGATCGGCCGCAGCAGCCCGGCGCGCTCCTCCCAGTGGATCATCTCCCGCGGCAGGAAGCTCAGGTGCCGGCCCTGCAGCACCACGGTCTTCATCAGCACCGCCGACGTCGTCTCGATCTCCGCGTCGATCGGCCCGAGCCCGGCCTGCAGGAAGAGTTCGTCGAGCGCGCGGCGCTCGAGCTCGTGGCGCCGCGCGAGCACCCAGCGCTGGCCCGCGAGCTCGGCGGGCCGGACGCTGCGGCGCGCGGCGAGCGGATGATCGGCGTGCGCGACGACCACCGCGGAATCGGTGTGCAGCGTCTCGTGCTGCAGCTCCGGATCGGATGCGGTGCGCGGCACGGACGACAGCGCGAAATCCACTTCGCCGCGGCGGACCATCGGCATCAGCGCCTCGTTCAGGCCGTACAGGACGGTCACCCGCAGCCCCGGGTCGCTCGCGTGCAGCGCCTCGAGCGCCATCGGCAGCAGCCGCGTCGCCTCCGACGGTCCGCAGCCGACGACGACCCGCCCGCGGCGCGCGCCGCGGATCGCATCGACCTCCTCGGCCGCGGCGCGCAGCTCGGCCTCGATCGCGCGGCCGCGGGCGATCAGCGCCTCGCCGTACTCGGTGGGGGTCGCGCCGAAGCGGCCGCGCTCGAGCACCGGCACGCCGAGCGCGCGCTCGAGCTCGCGGATCGACTTGGACAGCGCCGGCTGAGTGAGCCCGAGCTCGGCGGCGGCCGCGGTCAGGCTGCCGCAGCGCGCGGCGGCGGCGAGGTGGGCGATGCGGCGGGGGTCGAGATCGGCAGGCATGCCGATACATAACCGGAAGTGATGGGTCCGGCAAGTCGGTTCATGTGCTCGCGTCTCGAGCGCTCGTTAAGATCGCCCGCACGCCGCCGGCCTCGCACCGCCGCGGCCCGCCGCCGGCAGCCCGAAGGAGACCCGTGCCATGAACCCGTCCGCGCTCGTCGAACCCGACCGCGTCCACCGCAGCGTCTACACCGACCCCGCCCTCTTCGAGCTCGAGATGGCGCACATCTGGGAGAAGACCTGGGTCTACTGCGGCCACGCGTCGCAGGTGCCGAACGTCGGCGACTACTGGACCCTGCAGATCGGCCGCCAGCCGATGGTGATGGTGCGCGACCAGGACCGCTCGGTCCGCGTGCTCTACAACCGCTGCCCGCACCGCGGCGTCGAGCTCTGCGGCAACCAGAAGGGCAACACCGGGAAGGCGTTCGTCTGCTCGTACCACGCGTGGACCTTCCACCTCGACGGGCGCGTACGCGCGATCCCGCTGGTGAAGGGCTACGACGGCACGCGGCTCACGCCCGACAACCCCGACTGCAGCATGAAGGCCGCGGCACGGGTCGACAGCTACAGGGGCTTCGTGTTCGCGAGCCTGTCGGCCGAGGGCCCGTCGCTCGCCGAGTTCCTCGGCGACGCGAAGGTCGCATTCGACGACATGTGCGACCGCTCGCCGGTCGGCGAGGTGGAGGTGGTCCCGATCTGCCACCGCGTGGTCCAGCACTCGAACTGGAAGTTCTTCATGGAGAACCAGCTCGACGCGCTGCATCCGTCGGTCACCCACCAGAGCACCGGCGTGCCGGCGCGCCGCGTCGAGAACCGCGTGAAGGCCGAGCAGGGCAAGGCGCCGCTGTTCTTCCACTACCTGTCGACCTTCGCGTCGAGCTTCGACCAGTGGGACTCGGTGCAGACGGTCAACTTCCCGAACGGCCACGGGATCCTGAAGGGGTACATGGGGCTGCGCCCGACCGATCCCGACACGCTCGAGCACGAGGCGCTGCTGAAGAAGGCCTACGGCGAGGAGAAGGCCGAGGAATACCTGTCGCGCAGCATCCACCACGTGCTGATCTACCCGTACCTGTCGGTGCAGTCGCCGCTGCAGCAGCTGCGCTGCCTGCGGCCGATGGCGGCGAACAAGACCCTGTCGGAGATCTGGCACTTCCGCCTGAAGGGCGTGCCCGAGGCGATCTACCGACGCTCGCTCTGGTACTACAACCTCGTCAATTCCCCGGCGACGATGATCAACGCCGACGACCTCGAGAACTGGACCAAGGGCCAGTGGGGGCTGGAGGCGAGCAAGGCCGGCGACTGGGTCTCGTTTCACCGCAACTACGGCGGCGACACCGAGAAGGACGGCGTCGTCTACTCGAACAACGGCACGTCCGAGGCGGTGATGCGCAGCCAGTTCCGTGCGTGGGCCGAGTACATGAAGCCGGCGGCGGCGCAGACCGTCCGCGCCGCCTGAACGACACCCCCGGGAGCACACGATGAGCACGAACCAGGTGGGCAAGGCCCTCGGCACCGGCGTGGTGATCGAGGCGGTGGAGTCGATGACCGGCGCCGAGTCGATCGCGCCGGACCACATGGGGCGCGGCGCGCGCCCCTCGACGCAATACGTGCCCGACGTCGCGCACGCCTCGCATGCGCTTCAGCGCGAGGTCGAGACCTTCCTGTACCGGCAGGCCGCGCTGCTCGATGCGAAGCGCTGGCAGGAATGGACCGAGCTCTTCGCCGACGACGGCGTCTACTGGATGCCGGTCGCGCCCGAGCAGACCGACTGGCTCGGCGAGCCGTCGATCTTCGCCGAGGACCGGCTGCTGATGGAGGTACGGATGGGCCGGCTGATGCATCCGAACGCGTGGTCGCAGGCCGCGGCGTGGGGCACCAACCACCTCGTCGGCAACGTCGTGATCGAGGCGGTCGAGGGCGACACGGTGCGCACCTACTCGCGCTTCCAGATGATGGAGCTGCGCCGCGACGCGGTGCGCCACTTCGGCGGCAGCTACCGGCACACGCTCAGGCGCGCGGCCGGCGGCGAGTTCCGGATCGCGCTGCAGCGCGTGGACATGATGAACGGGCAGGCCGCGTACGACTACGTCCTGCAGGCGTGGACTTGAGCGTCACGCGTCCAGCTGCTCGCCCACGACCTCGAGCACCCGTCGCACGTCGAGCGGCTTCGTGAGGTAGGCCGCGAAGCCGGCGGCTGCGCCGCGGGCGATGTCCTCCGGCATCGCGTTCGCGCTGACCGCGACGATCGGCGCGTCGACGTCGGCGAGGCGCATTGCCTCGAGCAGCCGGTAGCCGTCGATGTACGGCAGCTGGATGTCGAGCAGCACCAGCTCGGGCCGCCACTCGCGCGCCAGGTCGACGGCGGTCCGGGGGTCGCCGACGACCTCGAGCTCGACGTCGGGGCGCATCTGCAGCAGGTGCCGCATCAGCCGCTGGTTCGACACGTTGTCCTCGACGTAGAGCACGCGCCGCCGCGGGCGGTCGTCGGCGCACGGCGCGCCGCGCTCGGGCACCGGCGCGTCACCCGCGTCGGGTCGCGGGTCCTGCGCTGCGTCGGCGAGCGGCAGGCGGACCCAGAACGTGCTCCCTTCGCCGGGCACGCTGTCGACGCCGATGCTGCCGCCCATCAGCTCGACCAGCCGCTTGCTGACCGCCAGGCCGATGCCGGTGCCCGGGATCGAGCCGCGCTTGGCGTCGAGCCGCTCGAACGGCCGGAACAGCCGGGCGACCTGGTCGATCGCGAGGCCCGGACCGCCGTCCGCGACCCGCAGCTCGAGCCTGCGGGGCTCGACGCGTCGCGAGGACACCACCAGCGGGCCGCCGGGGCGGTTGTACTTGACCGCGTTCGACAGCAGGTTGAGCAGCACCTGCCGCAGCCGCATCCGGTCGGCGAGCACCGGCGGCGCGAACGGCTCGACCCGGTTGTCGACGGAGATCCGGGCGCGCAGTGCATCGGGGCGCACCAGCGCGAGGCACTCGTCGACCAGCGCCGCCGGCGCGATCGGCTCGGTGCGCAGCTGCACCCCGCCCGACTCGACGGTCGCGAGGTCGAGCACCTCGTCGATCAGCGCGAGCAGGAGGCGACCTGCGCGCAGGATCTCGCCGACCGTCTCGGACTGGCCCGTCGGCAGCGTCGCCATGCCGAGCAGCTGGCTGAAGCCGAGGATCGCGTTCAGCGGCGTGCGCAGCTCGTGGCTCATCCGGGACAGGAACTCGGTCTTGGCCGCGCTCGCCTGCTCGGCGCGCGCCGTCGCGGCCGCGAGCTCCGCGGTCCGCTCGGCGACCCGCGCCTCGAGCGCCGCGTTGAGCTCGTGCAGCTGGCGCTCCTGCAGCTTGCGCGTGGTCACGTCCTGCAGCATGCCGTTCATCGACAGCGGCGAGCGGTCGGGTGCGCGCGACGCGACGTGCACGCGCCCCTGCAGCCAGATCCAGCCGCCGTTCGCGTGCCGCACGCGGAACTCGTCGTCGAGGCTGTCGATGCGCCCTTCCACGAGGTCGCGGAAGCGCGCCTTGCGTCCGGGCCGGTCTTCGGGGTGCACCCACTCGCGGATCATGTCGAGCATCGGCGCCTCCGCCGCGGCCGGGTCCGCGCCGACCAGCGCCGGGAACTGCGGGTTGACCCGCAGTCGATTGGTGCGCCCGTTCCACTCCCAGATGCCGGTGCGGGTGCCGGTGAGCACCGCGTCGAGGCGCTGCTCGTTGCGCCGGGCCTCGCTGATGTCGACGCCGAACGCGAAGTACACGTGGCGCTCGGGGTTCAGCGGGTCGCGCTGCGCCCGGTACGACATCCAGAAGGTACGCGGCTCGCCACGCACGTCGGTCATGTTGCGCGAGTGGTCGACCTGCTCGCCGGCGCGCAGGCGCTGCATCAGGCCCTGCATCGCGCGTTCGGTCTCCGGCCCGCGGAGCTGCGCGACCGTGCGGCCGGGCACCTGCTCGCGCTCGAGGCCGCGGTCGGCCGCGAACGGCTCGTTCGCGTACAGGTACCGCATGTCGTCGTCGACGCAGGCGACCCAGCCGGGGAACAGGTCGAGCGTCGTGCCGAGCATCCTCGCGTACTCGGCCCGCGCCGCCTGCTGGCGCGCCCGCTCGGTGATGTCGGTCGCGAACAGCGCGCCGAGCGGCTCGCCGTCGATCTCGATCAGGATCGCCCTGATCTCCTTGCGGATCCGGCGGCCGTCGCGGGCGAGGTGCTCGACCTCGAGCTCGACGGCGGGCTCGCCGCGCCGGAAGGCCGTCATCGCGGTATCGAACGCGGCCTCGACGCCTTCGACGCCGGCTGCGTCGATCTCGGTGGCCGGCCGGCCGATCAGCGCGTCGGTCGGGTAGTCGAGGCTGGCGGCACCGGCGGCGTTCACGTAGCGGATCCGGCCGTCCGGGCCGACGATCCAGACCTCCTGCGGCGAGCGCTCGATCATCTCCTGGAACTGCTCCAGTCGGGACCGGCTGCGCGCGAGGGCTTGCTCGGCCTCGCGGCGCGGCGTCGCATCGACCGCCACCGCGACGACGTCGGCCTCTCCGCCGGCGCCGTCAGCGACGCCCGCCAGGGTCCACTGCACGACCCGGGTGCCGCCGCCGCGCGCCTGCAGGTCGATCGTCGGGCCGTCGACCCGGGTCGGCCCGCCGCGCGAGCGCACGAGGACCGCCGCCTGCACGGCGGCGCGGCCGGATTCCGGATCGGGGAACACGGCTTCGAGGGGCTGGTCCAGCAGCGTCGAGGCGGGCCGGTCGAGCAGCCGCTCGCAGTCGCCGTCGACGTGGACGATGCGGCCGCGGGCATCGATCGTGAGGATCGCCATGCCCGCGGCCCGCACGATGTGCCGCAGTCGATCGGCAGGCCGCTGCACGCCGTACGCACCGCCTGCGCCGCGTGCGCCCTGCGCATCGAGCGAAACCGCTCCATCCGGTGGGCGGGGACGTTGGGGTGCCGGATCCGAGGTCGTCATCGCAGTCTCTGGGGGATCGGGCGTGTCGGGCCGACCGTCGTCATGGCAGACGCTAGCACGCCTCGCGCGCCGCCCGGCGAATCCGGGCGGTTGCGCTCGGGCTCCTCGTCAGGCCAGCGTCGCGAGCAGCTCCGCGAGGGCGTCCGGCATGTCGACCATCACGTCGTGGCTGCACGGCAGCTTCGTGACCGACCACCCCGGCTGTCCGTCGCAGAGCTTCGCGACATGGCGGAACGGGCTCGGGTCCCAGCCGTCGGCGAGGAGGAGCTGCTCGCGATGCTCGCGCACGAGCTGCACCACTGCGCGCGCTGGACGCGGCCGGGCTACGGCACACGACGCTCGGCGAGGCGCTGGTGAGCGAGGGCCTCGCCTGCGTGTTCGAGACCGGCTTTCGCGGCGGCGTGCCGCCGTTCCGGGCGCGCGCGCTCGACGCCGCCGCGCTGCGCGACGTCGAGGCGACGGCGCGTCCGCACTACGACGACCGCCGCTACGGCCACCGGGAGTGGTTCCTCGGCGCGCCCGAGCGAGGGCTGCCCCGGCATGCCGGCTACTCGCTCGGCTTCGAGCTGGTCGCGCGGCACGTGCGCGGCACCGGCCGCACCGCGGCCCAGCTGGTCGGCGTGCCCGCGGCGGCGTTCCTGGAGCGTGCCGCCGCGGCCGAACGGAGCCTCGCGCCGCAGCTGTGAGGCGGCGCGCCGCGCACCGACGCGCCCCGACGCGTGGGCTTGCGCTGCGTCAACCGGCGCCCGACGTCCGCGGCTCACACTCGTCCCGACCGCGACCTCATCGCGGCCGGGGAGGATCCATGCCACAGCACGCCGACGACGGGTCCCGCCGATGAACGCGCGGCTCGAGCCGCGCGAGGCGGCGACGAGTGTCGCCGGGGCCGCGGACGCGTCGGCGCCTTGGCGCGACCCGATGCGTCCCGTCTTCGAGCGGCGCGCGCCCGGGCCGCAGCAGATCGTGCAGGCGACCTGGACCGTCGTGCTCGCGGGCGGGCGCGGCACGCGCCTCGGGCCGCTCACCGACCGGCGCGCGAAGCCCGCGGTGCCCTTCGGCGGTTCCCTGCGGATCGTCGACTTCGCGCTCGGCAACGCGATCAACTCGGGACTGCGGCGCATCTCGGTGATGACCCAGTACCGGGCGCAGGGCCTGATCCGGCACGTCTCGCAGGGCTGGCGCGACGCGGCCGCGGGCGCGCTCATCGATGCGGTGCCCGCGCAGCAGAAGACCGGCGAGGGCTGGTACGCGGGCACCGCGGACGCGGTCCACCAGAACCTCGACCTGCTCGAGGAGAGCGGCGCGCGCTGGGTGCTGGTGCTGGCCGGCGACCACGTCTGCCGGCTCGACCTGCGGCCGATGCTGGTCGCGCACGCGCGCTCGGGCGCCGGCGTCACCGTCGCCTGCGTCGAGGTGCCGTGCGCCCAGGCGTGCGCGTTCGGCGTGATGCACGTCGACGCGTCGCGGCGGGTGCTCGCGTTCGACGAGAAGCCGGCACGGCCGGCGCCGCTGGCCGGGCGCGGCGACGCGTCGCTGGTGTCGACCGGCATCTACGTGTTCGACGCGGCGCTGCTCGCCGAGGCGCTGCGGCGCGACGCCGCGGAGGTGCGCTCGTCGCACGACTTCGGCCGCGACCTGCTGCCGCGGCTGGTCGCGGCCGGGCTCGCGCGCGCGCACCCGCTCGCCGACGGCGCGATCGACCTCTGCGCGGGCGAGCCGTACTGGCGCGACGTCGGCACGCTCGACGCGTACTGGGCCGCGCACCGCGACCTGCTGCGCCCGGTGCCGCCGCTCGACCTGCACGACGCCGCGTGGCCGATCCGCGGCGCGCCGCGAGCGCTGCCGCCCGCCCGCTTCGCGAGCTCGGCCGGCCGCCGCGGCCGGGCGGTCGATTCGCTGGTGGCCGCCGGCTGCGTGGTCGACGGCGCGTCGGTGCGCCGCTCGGTGCTCTCGACCGAGGTGCGCGTCGGTGCGCGCAGCGTCGTCGAGGACGCCGTCGTGATGCCGGGCGCGACCGTCGGTCGCGACGTGGTGCTGCGCCGCGCGATCGTCGAAGAGGACTGCGTGCTGCCCGACGGGCTGCGCGTGGGCGTCGACCCGGCGCTCGACCGCGAGCGCTTCCACGTGACGGACGGCGGCGTGGTCGTGCTCACCCCGGACCGGCTCGCGGCGCTGCGCGATCCGCGCGCGGCGGCGGCGGTCGCACCGACGCGGGACGCGGCCGCTGCGCCGCAGCCCGGCTGAGGCCCGGCCCCCGGCCACGGGCGCGGGCGGAACCGGAACGCGCGGCCGGCGTGGCCGTGGCGGCCGTCGTATGCTCGACGGCCGCGCCGCGTCTCGGCGCGGGCGCCTCCCGATGAAGCAGACCGACCTCTCCCGCGCCCAGTCCACCGCGATCCTCGGCGGCGCCGCCGTCATGCTCAGCCTCGCGATGGGCATGCGGCAGAGCTTCGGCCTGCTGCAGCCGCACGTCGTGCGCGACCTCGGCATCACCGCGGCCGACTTCTCGCTCGCGCTCGCGATCCAGAACATCGTCTGGGGCGTCACGCAGCCGTTCGTGGGGCTGCTGGTCGACCGGATCGGCGCGCGGCCGGTGGCGGTCGCCGGCGTGATCGTCTACGCGCTCGGGCTGGTCGCGATGTCGCTCGCGCAGTCGGCGCTGGTGCTGACGCTCGGCGCGGGCATCCTGATCGGGCTCGCGCTGTCGTGCACCGCGTCGAACCTCGCGATGAACGTCACCGCGCGCACCGTGCCGGCCGCGCGCCGCTCGGTCGCGATGGGCGCGGTGTCGGCGGCCGGCTCGCTCGGCCTCGCGATCGCCTCGCCGCTCGCGCAGGCGATGATCGCCCGCGGCGGCTGGCAGCTCGCGCTGGTCGCCTTCCTCGGGCTCGCCGCGGTGATGCTGCCCGCGGCGCTGATGGCGGGGCGCGCCGACCGCATCGAGCGCGACGACGCGGGCGCGTCCGAGCAGTCGGTCGGCGCGGCGCTGCGCGAGGCCGCCGCGCACGGCGGCTACGTGACGATGGCGCTTGCGTTCTTCGTCTGCGGGCTGCAGCTGGTGTTCCTCACCACGCACCTGCCGAACTACCTCGACCTCTGCGGCATCGACCCGTCGGTGACCGCGAGCGCGCTCGCGCTGATCGGGCTCTTCAACGTCGCGGGCTCGTACCTGTTCGGCTGGCTCGGCCAGCGCTGGCCGAAGCACCTGCTGCTCGGCGGCATCTACCTGCTGCGCTCGGCGATCATCGCCGCCTACTTCGTCGCGCCGCCATCGCCCGCGGGCACGCTGGTCTTCGCCGCGGCGATGGGCACGCTGTGGCTCGGCGTGGTGCCGCTGGTCAACGGCCTCGTGGTCCACCTGTTCGGCCTCAAGTGGATGGCGACGCTGACCGGCATCGCCTTCTTCAGCCACCAGGTCGGCTCGTTCCTCGGCGCCTGGGGCGGCGGCGTGATCTACGCCTCGCTCGGCTCGTACGAGTGGGCGTGGAAGGGCGCGGTCGCGATCGGCGTGCTCGCCGGGCTGGCGCAGATGATGATGAACGTTCGGCCGTCGCCGAGGATCGCCGCCCAGGGACGGACGGTCGGCGCTTGAGCCGCCTCTCGCCGAACGCGCCCGCGGCGCTGCCGGCGCTCCTGTGGGCGAACGTCGTCGCGGGGGCCGGGACGTTCATGCCGGCGGCGCTGCTCGTGCCGATCGCCGCCGACCTCGGGGCGAGCGTCGCGGCCACCGGGCAGGCGCTCACCGTGTTCGCGATCGCCATGGCGATCGGTGCGCCGCTGCTCGCCGCGACCACCGCGCACATCGACCGCCGCACGCTGATGGTCGCGGTGCTCACGCTCTTCGGGCTGCTGACGGCCGGCAGCGCAGCCGTCCCGACGCTCGCCGCGCTGCTGGCGGTGCGTGCCGCCGCGGGGCTCGCCGCGGGCCTGATCACGCCACAGGCCGCGACGGTCGCCGGCCTGCTCGTGCCGCCCGAGCGTCGCGCGGCGGCGGTCGCCTACGTCTTCAACGGCTACGCGCTGTCGATCGTCGTGGGGGTGTCGCTCGGTGCGTGGCTGGGCGATGCGTTCGGGTGGCGAGCGGCGCTCGCCGGCGTCGGGGCGATGGGGCTGCTGGGGGCGGGCTGGGTCGCGGCGACCGTGCCCCGCGGACTCGTCGTCCCGCCCCTCGGCCTCGCGGCCGCGGGCGAGGTCGCGCGCGATCGCAGGCTGCGGGCGATCCTCGCGGTGACGGTGCTCCAGGCGACCGGCCAGTTCATGATCTACTCGTATCTCGGCCCGCTGCTGGAGCGCCAGGCCGGCATCGAGCCGCGCCACGCGGGCCTTGCATTCGCGGCGCTCGCGGCCACCGGGCTCGCGGGCGGCGTCCTCGCGATGCGGCGACTCGCGACCGATCCGCCGTCCCGGGTCGTCGCGATCGGCCTGGCGGCGATGGCGGTCGGCTTCGCGTCGTGGCCGGCCATCGAGTGGTCGGGCGGGTCGCCGTGGGCGCTGGCCTGGGTCGCGCTCGCGTGGGGCACGCCGGTCTTCGCGGTCAACATGGCGCAGCAGGCCCGGCTGGCGCAGGGGCGACCGGCGCTCGCGTCGCTCTCGATCGCACTGAACTCGTCCGGGATGTTCGTCGGCCAGGCCGCCGGCACCGCCGCCGCGGGTGCCCTGATCCACGGCGGCGCGACGGCGGCGCTCGCGCCGCTCGGCACCGGTCTGATCCTCCTCGCGCTCGTGCTCTCGCTCCGCGTCGATCGCGCCCCGGCCTGAGCGCGGCCGGACGGCCGGGCACGTCCGCGCGACGACCGGGTGCCGACCCGCGAGGGCGGGCTGGCGGCCCGGGCCGGCTTCGGGTAGACTGCAGCCGCTCGCGCAATCAAGACCCTGTTTTCCACGGCACTCCAGTCTCGCCGCGGACCCGCCCCCGGGCCCGCTCCGGTCTCGAATCCCCACGGTACACAAGCCTTGAACTCGGGCGCCCAGCACGGGC
>Ga0315899_10001584_pt1 | contig 25922 bp, 5 predicted proteins | sample LakEriMetagenome_2_FD_203518 | JGI IMG/M metagenome (GOLD analysis project Ga0315899, IMG submission 203518) | Freshwater fungal communities from buoy surface, Lake Erie, Ohio, United States - Buoy 4 MA112 | ecosystem: Environmental > Aquatic > Freshwater > Lake | place: USA: Lake Erie, Ohio... | reverse complement strand
TAGTAGGTCTCTTTTGACTGTCGCAGGTGAAGCGCGTTCATCAGTTCATCAGTTGGTCTCTTTTGCAAGCAAGTTCATCAGTTCATCAGTGAAGCGCGTGCATGAGTGCATCAGCTGGTCTCTGTTGCAAAGTTGTCTCATGAGCTCACGGATGCCTTAAACCCTAAACCCTAAACCCTAAAAGCTAAACCTAAACCCAAAGTTGCCTTATGAGCTGACGGATGCGTTAGCAAATCCGACAGCGAGCGCATAAAAAGCGCATGGTCAAACGCATGCGGCGGCGCATGGCATACCTCAATACCAGCCGTGCGATGCCCCGCACACCTCCAGCAACGCGCACCGCAACCTCATCAAGTGTTTGCGAAGCAAAAAAAAAAACGCTCTGCAGCTTACTACTCTCACACACGCGCATGCACGCGCACACGCACACGCGAGCACGGGCGCGCGAAAGCACACAGACACGCAATCAATCAGATTTGCTGGCTAGAAGACTGACTAAATGCATCTTGATTGTACTCCACCCCGTTTGCGTTTCGGGAGATAACCGCAATGGGTCATCTCTCTAACCGCAATGGGTCATCTCTCTCTCTTCCTCCCTCCCTCTCTCTCTCATCTGGCGGTTGGCCAAACAGACTCTAGCCTCCGGCCCGCGATTAGTGTTTCCGAACGGGTGTGTGACCAAAAGTCGCTCTGCTCCGGTTTAAATCACTCTCCCTGACCTCCATCTGCCCTCCCCTTTCTCCCAGCGGACACTTCGCAAACAAATGGCACGCGGAGCCTATCGCAGCAGCTATCATTGACTTCACCTCCCTAGCCAATATGAATCGACAGGCATCGCCTCTACACCAACCACTAGGACACTTACCTAACCACTAGGACACTTAGAGGCCTGTAAGTACCACTAGGACGCTAACCACCAGCCCCTTTCTCTCAGTGTCTGATGGCGCTATCGGACGAGGTGGATGAAGGGTGTATGTGCGAGTGCTTAGTGTAGGTAAGTGTCCGAGTGGTTGGTGTAGGCAACTACAAGCCCTACACTTGTTGTTACACTAGCTACACCATGGTCAAACAATGGTGGCACATCGCACAACAAAGCTTGTCTCGAATCAGCATTCAGGTCTGGAGCTGAATGCGCAGCTTCTGCGAACGAGTATTTACGAGATGGATCCGCGGGAGATGCAGCTCTTCGTCGGGCGAACCAGAGTCGCAGCTTCGTTGCAGCTGATGCTGGATGTGAAACCACGCTCGTGGTGTTCTCTGCGGATCGCGGATGCGCTGCGGCATTTGATTGGCCACAAACTCAATTACAACAACGGCAGGATGGTGCAACGAGATGCGCAGGACTACTACGAGTGGCCCTTCTTTGTATATGGCTTTCCTGAAGCATACATCAATGATTTAGAAAAGGAGATTTTTTTTTAGTCATGCATAGGTGAGGCGCGCCAAATCCCAAAAGGAACAAGACAACGCAAGAGAAGGAGAATTTAATCAATCTTATTGTTTTAGTGACCAAATCTAATGAGATACAGATAGTGCTCAGAAGTGGTCTACTGCGATGAAGAGTAGCACTTCCCGTCCCAATTGAATACCTTGGTGAAAATGGTCTCTGGCGTGTCCATACCCATGTAACCCATGCCAAATCCGCACTGGTAAAACAGGGGCGTTTTCCCTTCGGACGATGGACATTGACCCCCGTCGACACGCGCTGTCGAAAAAAGATTTGCGTCGGTGTCAAACGCCTGTGAAGGATGAGGACAAGGCTGACACACGGGGTACAACACGTTTCTTATGCCCGTCGAGTCAACTATCACAGTCGACGAACCCACCCGATCATTGTAGTAGCCTACTGCACATGTGATTGGACAATCTTGAATGCGCCAGTAGGGGTTTGGAAACTCATATCGTGCTTCATCGCCGATGGGATTCCGACACGGCACACATCCATTATTTTGTAAAGTACTGCAAACATCCTCGGCCCAAAATTCGCCATATCCACAGGGATTTTCCGCGGGCGGCGATGTCGTGCAGGGCTCACAGGTGTTAGGCAGGTACTTCCTGGTATCTGTATAGTACCCTCGGGGTGCGGTGGCTTTGTACTCCTCCAGTTCATACCAGGCAAACCATTCGGGCTCCCGTGCCTCTACCGCTCGTGTCCAGGACAGATTATCTGAATCAAGATACTTTTGGTCAGGAAAGTAGTACCCAGCATCACACCTCCATTCACAGGCTTGTAGGGGTGCAGTTGGATTGACAAAAGTACTGTGGCTCGGCTTGATGCGCTCGTGGCATTCCTCGCATTCTGCAGAGCCTCGCCAGTTTTTGTACTTGCCCGTTGTGCACAAAGCACAGTCGCGGTCTCGAAATTCACTTTGGTCTGGCCCTCCATAGCCCACATTACACTTGCAGTGTGGTGAAGCAAAAGGAGACCAGGAGTTTGCTGGGCATGGCTTGCAATCGGTAAGCAGTCCATCGTCGGCTTCTCCCGCACGAGTTTTGAAAAATTGCTGATTACACGCAGTACAATTAGAGCCGTTCTTGCCCCAGAACCCTGGATTGCACTCACAGTGTTTCAATTGCCAACTGCCTGGATCCGAGGTGGCGTTGGCAGGGCACTCCTGACATGCCGTCTTGCTTACCTGACCAACATTGGACGAATACTTTGCGCTTGCGCATAAGGTACAATCCATCGGTCCAATTGTATCTTTGTACTTCCCTCGCTCGCAAATGGTACATGCTGTTCCATTCTCTCCGTAGTGACCAAAGTTGCATTGGCAATCCACCAGGCGGGTGCTCGCGGAAAGAGAAACGGATCCCAACGGACATGCAAGGCATGGCGAGGGGCCGATGAGCATTTTGTATGTATTCGGCAAGCATGCTATGCAGGGCCCCCCATCATTTCCACTGAAGCCTGCCGTGCACGAGCAATTCGAAAGGTTCCAGCTCCCGGGCTCGGAGATTGAGTGATTTGGACAGATGATGCAAGCTGATTCTGCGTATGCGCCATATGCGCTTCCGTACTTGCCTCGGTCGCAATCAGTACAGGGCGTGCTGCCAAGGTGGTTCTTGTACTTTCCACGATCACAAGGCTCGCACGCATCATAAAGGCCAGAGAATCCCACTTTACAGAGACAGTCCTCGACTTCATCACTTCCCTTTTCCATCGTCGAAGATCGTGCAGGACATTGAGCACAAGCACTCGAACCGTTCCAATCCTTATAGTAGCCTATATCACATGGCGCACACTCTAAATTTTCGCCTTGCCACCTGCCACCATACCCAATGTTGCAGGAACAATTCATTATACTTGCTGTTCCTGCTTTCGAGTTCGAGTTTCCAGGACACAATTTACAGTCAGTAGGCTCCGTTGCGCCCACAGTGTCCGAATACTTTCCAGGCTCACATGCGATACAAGAAGTTTTGTAGTTGCCCTGGGCATCTACGAAATATGTCCGGAAGAATCCTGTGGGACATGGAAAGCAGACTCCACCCCTCTGACACTGGCAATCGTCAAATCGATCACTCCCTGGAACGGACGTCGATGGGAATGGGCATTCAGTGCAGTTTTGACTTCCGGGTTCAGATTTATACGTGTCCTTCGGGCACGGATGACACTCTTCGCCGTCCGGCGCACCGAAATTGGTGGCCCCGGGCTTGCAAATGCAGGCAATTACACTGGATTTTCCACCACCGATCGTCGTGTGCATCTCACTCGGACATTTCGTGCATGAGCTCTGGCCAGCTTGCGACTGATAGAACTCTGTTAAACAATCAATGCATGGGGCGGTTCCTGCGATATCCTTGTATGTGCCAGCCCTGCAGGCAGTGCATGTGCCGCCGCCCTGACCGGTGTATCCCACATTGCAAACACAAGCTGAGAAATTATTACTACCGCGGACGGAAGTGTGGTTGACGGGGCAGGGCTTGCAGTGCACGGCGCCTGTGGAATTGATATCATAAAATCCAGCCACGCACTCGCAATCTGCAGAGTTTTTAGAGCCCAGGGATGACGTTGAATTGCCTGGGCAAGCTTTGCAAGCGGATGATCCATTCTGATCTTGGTATTTTCCCGCTGCACAAAGGGTGCATGGCGGATTCCCATTTGGTCCAAAGAACCCAGCATTGCAGGAGCAATAGCTTACATCTGGGCTCCCGGGAGGGGACAAAGAATATTGTTGACACGACAGACACAAATCCTTGGTCGAAGCGACTTTATTGGAGTATTTGCCCGATCCACAAAGATTACACGCGGCTGAACCATTGACAGACTTGAATGTTCCGGCTGGACATGCCGAGCAATTGCCAGCTACCCCTGTAAACCCCGCGTTGCACAGGCAATCGTTTATGCTCATACTGCCGTTTGAGGAATCCGAGTTCATGGGACAGCCCTCACACGCTGTTTGCTGAGTGGATGCAAAAAAGGGCAGGAATTTCCCCCTCCCACACATCGTGCACGGCTTAGAACCACTGACACTCTTGTATGTCCCAGGGTTACATGGTATGCATGAAATGGCTGTGACGCAAATTGTCGACGTCAAGTTTGTCGAATTGTTTGAATTCAAAGCAATTGTCTGGTTACATTTTGTGTTAGCTTTCTCTGTATAGCCAGCATTGCAGGTACAATTTCCCGCACTCACACTACCAGATAGAGACTGCGAATCGTTGTTGCAGCTTTTGCAATGGTCCAATCCAACCACGTCTGCATACTTTCCAGGTATGCACGCTATGCACTGCGAGCTTCCACCCACGGCCTTGTACTTGCCAACTGCACAAGGAGTGCACACGGTCCTATTACCAGTATAGCCCGGGCTGCAGAAACAATCGAAGAGGTCATCGCTGCCAGGGTCTGAAAAGGTGTTTGTCGGACAGCTCTTGCATGTAGTAATGTTTACTTGACTCGTAGCATTGGAGTAAGTGCCTGCATTACACAGGGTGCAATTGGCAGGGCCTGATATGTTCTTGAAGGTACCTGGCGCGCATGCTGTGCAGACACCTGATGAGCCGGTATATCCAGCATTACATATACATTGCGTAATACTTGCGCTGAAATGCCCCGAAAACGAATTATTTGGGCAGAGCGTACAATCCAAGGTCCCAGGATTCGGGGCGTACTTTCCCGCTTCACACTCAACACACGCCGAAGAGCCATTGACATTCTTGTACGAGCCCCTCGGACATGCAGTACAATTTCCCGGGTCGGATAATCCAGTGTATCCCGGCAAGCAGAGGCACTGGGAGAGCCGTCCACTGCCCGGATTTGAAGTTGAATTCCCTGGACAAGGCACACACTCACCCTCCAACACTGAGCCCCTTTTCGGAAGATATTGAGCTGCACCACACAGATCACATTCGTCAGACCCATTCGTAGGCTTGAATTTGCCCACTGCACACGCCGAGCAATTGATTTCACCACCCGGACCAGTGTATCCAACGTTACACCTGCAACCTTTAATCGAACTTCCGGATTCGGAATACGAGTTGAGGGGACATGCTCGGCAGACGTCCTTGGTGACGGCAGCGACGACCTCGGAATAACTTCCGCTACTACAGTTGGTGCATGGCTCCGATCCATAAGTAGGTTTGAATTTGCCGGGCGCGCAGCTGGAGCAAAGACTGCCCCCTTGTCCGGTGAAACCAGCATTGCATTTGCACTTCATTTGGGAACCACTGCCAGCCATTGAGGTAGTGTTGGCGGGACACGGCAGGCACTGAGACTCTACGACGCCCGCAGCAACTTCAGAGTACTTGTCAGAGCTGCAATTTGTGCACTTGCTTGAACCTATGACTGACTTAAAAGTCCCGGGTACACATGCTACGCACAACCCACTGTCTGGACCTGTGTACCCCATATTGCACTTGCAATCCTGCTCGCTCACACTTCCAGGCAAAGAGCTCGAGTAGTTTGTGCATATTAAGCAACGACTGTCGCTTATGGTAGCCTTGTACTGATCCCGGGGGCAAATTACACAGCTTCCGTCCAGAGCATAGTAACCTGCATCGCAAACACATTCGGCGTGTTCTGTAGATCCAGGCCCAGTAGTATTTTGGTGTTCCTCACACTCGTTACACGCTGTAGCAGCTGCGAAGGAAATGTAGGAACCTTGGGCGCAAAGTTTGCAGGCAGCATCACCAACAACATCTTTGAAAGATCCTGGCAAACATGCTGAGCAGCTAACGCCATTTGCTCCCGTGAATCCCGGGATACAGCGACAGTCTGAAAATTCGTCACTTGCTGGAGGCGAAGTTTGTTTCTGGGGGCAGTCATTACACGTGAGCTCACTCCTTGCACCAACTTGAGCAGAGTACTTGCCGCTGACGCACGAGAAGCAGTGTGTTGAATTTGTGGTGTTCGCAAACTTTCCAGCAGGGCAGCTCACACAGTCACTGCTTCCTTTTGATTCTTTAAACTTGCCAGTTGGGCACCCAATGCATGGACCGCCATTGCTCCCGGAAAAACCCGGCGTGCATTCACAGTCAGTACGGTGGTCACTCCGTGCCAGAGACTCAGAATTTGGAGGGCAGGTTAGGCAAGTGTCTATGGTTGATGCTCCTATAACCTCCGAGTACGTGCCTGGACGACAATCTGTGCAGTCAACGTCACCAGGTTGCGGCTTAAAGGTGCCCTTGACACAAATTTGGCACACACGTGCCACTAGGGTATATCCATACGTGCAAACACACTCTGATATGTGACCGCTGCCAGTCGGAGACCAGTGGTGTGGATCTGGACACAGCGCGCAATCCGTTTCTTTTGTTGCTGCACTGATATTTGAGAATTTGCCGAGCCCGCACATTAGGCATTCGTCCGATCCTCCGACCGTTTTGTAAGTTCCTGGGCTGCATGCTCTACACTCAATGTTCTGTGAAATATTGCCTGTGTATCCAGGCAAACACAGGCAGTCATCGCGTCTTTTACTCTGCAGGCCAGCCGTCGACGAAAACGCTGGGCATTCTTGACACGATGTTGTCATGGGATACGCCGCATAAGTTCCCAGGCTGCACGGCGAGCATGTTCCATTTCCTTTCACCTTCTTGTCAAAGCCGGGCGGGCATGCTGTGCAATTGCCTCCATCTGGACCTGTGGTGCCGGGAACGCACTGGCAGTCGTATATTGACCGTGATCCGGCCAGTGACAGCGTCAATTTCGGACACTCTTGACACGTCGTGTTTGTGACTTGACTGATCGCACCGGAATATTTTCCTGGGGAACACAGTGTGCACGCAGTGGATGCTGACCGGTGCTCCCACGAACCAGGATGGCAGCCTTCGCATGGCGTAGACCCATTTGAAGCCTTGAACTGTCCGGGAGTACATGCCACGCATGGCCCACCATCAGGACCAGTGTAGCCTGCATTACAAATACACGACTCGATCGAGGCAGACCCCGCCTCGGAATGCAAGTTCCAGCTCTGAGAATTAGTCATGATCTCAGGACATCTCTTGCAGGCCATGCTTGAGTTACTGCCTGTGTTCGGGTTGTATGTGCCAGCCGGACATATATCACAACGTACTTGACCAAGAACACCAGCGTAAGTTCCTGGTCTGCATAGTTCACAGGGAACAGTCCCAACTCCGCCCTTGCAGGTCCCGACAGGGCATCGCGTACAGGGGATACCGTCGGCGGGGTTTCCCGTAAATCCTACACCACAAAGACAATCGCGAAGGTCTGTACTCTTTGCCTGCAGAGTTAAGGTATGGGCTGGACACTTCTGGCAAGCGGACTCGTCGACCTGAGCTTCCAAGCCTGAGTACTTGCCCGCATCACACAAGGTGCAGTGCTCTGGGCCTGGAAAATTCTTGTACGTGCCAGGATCGCAGGGACTGCATGCTACAGCTGCTCCTCCGTTTGTAAAACCAAGATTGCAGACACAATCCGTAACCCGTGTGCTGCCCTCTTGCAGAGTCGTGGTGCCCAAAACGCATGCGTTGCATGATGATTCTGCATATTGTGCTTCCAAATTATTCCACTTGCCAATGGGGCACTTTGTGCATAAGTTTCGGCCAACTGTGGGCTTGTATGTCCCTTGCGCACACGCATAGCACACACCGAGCGTTCCTGTGTACCCCGATTTGCACAAGCACTTCCATATTCCCTCTGATCCTGTATGAGAACTAGTGAATTCGGGGCAATTATTACAAGTGGCTTGACTGGTTGCCCCAACTGCTCCTGAATACGTATCCGCTGCGCACTTGGTGCACTCCTGACTCCCAGGCTCTGCTTTGTACGTTCCAACAGGACACGCTTCGCAAGATACAATGTCGAATCTAAAGAAGAATCCCGGGTCGCACAGACAAGCAGAAATCGAGGCACTGGAGGCATTGGACTTGGATCCTTGCGGACAATTTGTGCAAAAAGAGACGCTGGTCGCCGCCTCTTGCGTCCCGTAGGTGTTCTGCGGACACAAGGTGCATTGTTCATTTCCAGTTACATCCTTGTACTTTCCGGCCGGGCAACTGATGCAGCCCGCGGCTGCTTGGAAGAACCCGCTTTTGCACACGCACAATGCCGAACTATTTGCTCCTGCCTCAGTGTAAGAGTTGTTAGGACAAAGTTGGCAGGATCTCTCTGTCAAAGCACCAAGCACAATTCCAAATTTACCCTCGCTGCAAGGCGTACAGAGCGAAGATCCGTCTGTCGGTTTGTACTTTCCAGCTGTACATTCAGAGCAGGGACCTCCATCCGGACCTGTGTATCCTTTGTTACAGATACAATTCTGCGGAGACGAGCTCCTCTCTCCGGAAAATGAGGCCTGAGGGCACTGGAGGCACGCAGACTGGTCTACTGCAGCAGAAGCGGTACCGTATTTGCCAGCTGGGCACGCGGTGCAAGGCTGCGATCCATTTGCTGGTTTGTATGTACCCGCGATACACGCCGTGCAGGAACCGGGTCCATTGTTGGTGTGACCCTTCCCACAAATGCATTGATCCGCGGCAGTACTCCCCACAGGAGAAGTTGAGCCAGGTTGGCAATTTAAGCATGCACTGGTCCCCAGTAACGATTTGTACTTACCGGCTTCGCAAGCGATACATTGTGTCACTCCATTTCCTTGAGTTCCTGCCGTGCACAGGCACGATGCTGCGGAAGGCGAACCTCGTTGTGAAGTGGCACCATCTGCACACCTCAGGCAGGCAGAGTCCGCAAGTGCGCCCACCTCGGTGCTATATTTACCTTCGTCACACGCAATGCACGCAGATGACCCATTGACGGGTTTATACGTACCAGCCGCGCACATCGTGCATTTCTGTCCATTTGGGCCGTGGTATCCATGTCCGCACTGACATTGACTGATATTTATGCTGCCCTCAACATTCCACGAACCCGCTGGACAGTCTTCACACACACCACCACCACTGCCCTTGAACTTGCCGGGGGGGCACAATTTGCATGTCCCATCCTGTGCTCGCTCGGATCCGGCAATGCACGTGCAATTTTTTGCGCTGGAACTGCCAGGCAGAGATTCTGTCTGTGGAGGGCACGGCTGACAGACATCCTCTTTCCGAGTGCCAGAACCCATTCCTACCCAATATGTCGAATTTGGGCACACTACGCATGCTCCTGTTCCACGAGCATCTTTGAAAGTTCCGGGTGAGCATACTGCACAAATTCCGCCTGTTCCAGTGTAGCCCGCATTGCACAGACAGTCTGCGACGCTTCCGGTACCTTGCTCGGACATCGTATTCATGGGACACAGGACACAAACATCAGCAGTAGACCCTGTGGCAATAGAATACTTGCCTGCTGCACATAGTTGGCAAAAGGTGGATCCATTCGTAGTCGAGTAGCTTCCAGGCGGACAATCAAGACATGAAGAACTACCATTGAAACTCTTGTATGTCCCGGATGGGCATGCTGAGCACGCACCGTTGGTTCCGGTATAGCCAGGATTGCAAAGACAAGCTCCCAGCGAAGATGCCCCTGGTAGCGAATGAGAGCGCGATGGACAGTCCTGACACATCGATTCGTCAGCTGCTCCCACCGAGCCTGAGTACTTGCCTGCGGAACACAGAACACAATCTGAATATCTTGCAGTATCGCTTGAAAACTTGCCCGCTGCACACGTCAAGCATGCCCCTTCCCCTTTCCAGTCCTTGTAATATCCAGGTGGGCATGCTGCGCATGAAGTCTCGCATTCGCTTGTTGGTCCAGATTGACACGCCAGACCAGAAAAGCCCAAGTTACAAACACAATGTGCAGGCCCTGACGCACCAGCAGGCGAGCTCGAATTCGCTGGACACGCCAAGCAAGACCCGGCTTCATCTATTCTCAAAGTGGAAAGATTGGCGCCATATTTACCTTCCTGACACAAGGTGCAGAAGGTCGATGCTTGCGAGGGCGAAAAACTGCCCTTCTCACATGCCTTGCAGGGGTCTGTACCGTTCGTCGCTTTGAATGTTCCAGGACTACACGCAACGCAGGTGACATTCTGCCGCGTGTAACCTGCTCTGCACGAGCAATTCAAGCCTGAGCTGCTGCTGGGCGGGGACCAAGAATTGACTGGGCAGTTTAGGCATGTAGAACCATCAGTTGCACCAATAGTTGCTGAATATTTGGCGGCAGGACACATAGTACACGCCTGAGGACCTGGTCGGTCTTTGAAAGTGCCAGTTGGACACAAGGTGCAGATTCCTTCTTGCCTCTCGGCGCCTGCGGGGCAACTGCACACGGCATATTCCCAAGTGTCTCCGAAAGAGAGGACCTGTCCACTTCCCCCGTACACAATCACCTTCGACTGCAAGCTTGCCATCGCCAAAAAACTACGGGCTCTGGGTCCTGTGGCACTACCATCTGCCTGCAATCTAGACCAAGCTAGATCTGCAGGCTGAAACCCCCAGAAATCGTTCAATTGAGCGTTGCCCGATTGGCCTCCGAACAGGAGGATGGAGTCATTCACACCAATCATTGCATGCCCATGGCGAGCGGATGGCCCATAATCATTGCCAATGTCAAAATGTTGCACCCAAGTATTGTTCGCCGTAACGTACTCCCATAAGTCATTTGTATTCCGACCCCTACGGTTGAGGCCCCCAAACATGAAGATCCTGGATTGAACCACCGCTAGACTGTGACCCTCTCGTCCATCTGGACCATCTGTGTTGCCATCTGCTCGAAGCTTGATCCACGAAGAAGAGACAGCATTCCAACGCCATACGTCATTTAGCAGCCCCCCCCCATCACCCCCAAACATAAAGAACCCCCCCTGCGCGTCAGCCGCCACTGCATGCAAGTAACGAGCAGACGGCCAACTTGAGGCACCTCCAGTGTCCTGAATATTTTCCCAAGTCCATGTAAGCAAATTCATCCTCCACAAGTCCATGAGATAATTGCTATTTTCATCCCTGCCTCCAAACAATAAAAGAGAACCTACTGAGCCTACAAGTTGTGTATCAATGCGAGGCGTTGGAGCTGCTGGACTCCTGTCCGAAATCATCGTAATCCATTCCCTTGATAAAGGATCAAATTGTCGCAGGTCACTCCTGTACACGCCGTTCTGAAGCCCGCCAAACGAGAAAATCTTGCCGTTTGCTTCGGCCATTGAATGGTGGCTTCGAGTTGCTCCCGTTGGCATGATCGAATACCATCGACCGCAGGGTGTGGGCAGGTCGGCGCTCGATACCATTGTTGGCGTCTCAAAATAGGCTGCATTCTTTGTTGAGTCTCCGTCAAAAAAGCGAGCTTCAAAATTCTGCAAGGTCGTGCTAGCGCTGATCACAGAAAGCAGCGCACTAGACTCATCTACAGTCACAGTTCTGACCTGGATCTCGACTCTGATCTGCTTCCCTACCGCCGTGGGGCCCGGTGTCGAACCTCTTTGGAAAAAGTCAGTACACATGATCTCGTCGCACACTTCCATAACCGCGACATCATCCACACTGATCGCCCGCTTCGAGTTCAAAATTTCTGAATTGATGGAATCGACTATGCTGGCCATGAAGTGGTCTTCCTGCGCAAAAAAATCTTGCGAAGTTCCCATATTGTTCAAAATGATGCTTGCCTGTACTGAAAAGCTGTAAAGTGTGCAGTCATTGGCACTGCTGCTCCCTTGTGATGAATAGAGCCCTGATCCGCACTGTGTGCATGACTCAGACGACCCATCAATGCTGAACGCACCGGAAGCACACACTTCGCATGCACCCGAACCTGTGGTTCGAAAGCCCGAATTACAGGTACAGTTTCTCAAGCCCGATGCTCCAGCCCTGGACCAAGTGTGTTGCGGGCAACGTGCGCACACATCTTCGCTGGTGCTGCCGAAGATTGAAGAGTACTTTCCTGCTTCGCACTGCATGCACGGATCCGGACCGATTTTGTCCTTGTACGTACCCGACGGACATCTTGCGCAGTTAGCTCCGGAAAACCCCAAGTTGCAGACACATATTGACACATTTGTCCCACCACCCGCAGCAGTAGTCCTGTTACCAGGACACTCAATGCAGAATTGTTCCCCAACTAAGCTCTTGTATTTACCGGGGGCACACGGCAGGCAGACATCATCAACACTGCGCTGATAACCTGCATTGCATTGGCAATTGCCCTTGAAAGAAGCTCCTGGGTTGGAAACAGAATTTTCAGGGCACGAAAAGCACGCATCCGCTGACACTGCGGCGGATGCCACTGAATATTTCCCTGCTGGACAGAATTCGCAGGCTGTGAGACCTGGCAGCAACTTAAACGTTCCAGGAGGGCAAGCACGGCAGGTCACTGAGGTAAAGTTTCTCGAGGAGACATTGGCAGTATACCCCGCATTACATTCACAAGCTGCCTCAGAGGTAGAGGCCTTCGACGCTGATGCGTATTGCGGACATTCAACGCACGCGCCCTGGCCCTGCCAGTCTTTGTACTTGCCAGCTGAGCACTCTTGGCATGCATGGCCATTCAGGCCACTATGGCCCATGTTGCACGTACAATCTCCAGGGGAGTTGCTAGCTTGTAACGAAAAAGAATTTTCCGGGCAATCCTTGCAGGTCTCTCGGTCGGCTGCGGCAACAGTTTCTGAAAACTTTCCAGCAGGGCAGAAATCACATGGCGCACTGCCGTTTGCAGCTTTGTATTTGCCGGCTTCACACCCATGGCATACGAGACCCGATCCAGTAAAGCCGGGAAGGCAAGTACAGTCACCAGGCACATCGCTTCCCTCGATTGAACTTGCCCCTGTTTCACATTCAATACAGGTCGAGAATGCCGTAGCCCCCGTCTGGTTTGAATATTTTCCCACGCTGCACTTCGTGCATGCTTCCAAGCCATGTGTTCCTTTGAAGGTTCCAGCGGGACAAGCATTGCATATTCCATTTCTTCCTGAGTAGCCGGCATTGCACAAACACTCGGCAATGCTCGTGCTTCTAGCCACAGAACTTGAATGCACGGGACAGACTTTGCATTCGACCAGACCTTGGACGTCAGCATATTTTCCCTCTGCACACGCAAGACACTCGGAAGCGCCTGGGATCGACTTGTAAGTGCCACTAGCGCAAGGATTGCAAGCCCTATTGCGAGAATCTTCGATGTATCCTACTAAGCCCGGGTCTCCAGTATATCCTCCAGCACAAAGACAATCTGACACGGAATCACTGCCCTCAGGAGACAGCGAAGACAATGGACATTGGATACACTCTGACTCTGAGGTTGCTGCATTGCTATCCAGGAACTTGCCGACAGGACACTTGGTGCAATCCTCTGTTCCGTTTGCCGCTTTGTATGTTCCCGGGGCACATGGAATGCAATTGACTCCCGACAATGTGTACCCTGCAAAGCACCTACAATCATGAAAGCCTACGCTGCCCGAGGGCGCCAAGGAATTTCCAGGGCAGGAAATGCAACCGTCGGCACTTACACCACCGACGGCTCCTGAGTACTTTCCTGCATCGCAGTCGATACACGCGCTTGAGCCATGAAAAGATTTGAACTTTCCAGGGGGACACATGGAACATGATCCACCGAATCCTATCGTTGGAGATGCATTGTCACTAAAAACCGACGACGATTCTCGGATTGAATCAAATCCTGGGTCACATACGCACAATGAAAAACGAGGGTCGCAGACACACATAAATCCAGGGTCACAGAGACAATCTTGGATGACTTCACTGCCTGAATGCGAAGTTGAATTCCTAGGACATTGGCTACATTGCGTCTCGCTCAGTGCGGCAGAGGCATTGGAGTATTTGCCCATTCCACAGAGAGAGCACGAGATAGAGCCGCTCACACTTTTGTACGTTCCCGGTGGGCAGGGCGTGCATGGTGCTCCATTCAGACCTGTGTAGCCGGCATTACAGATGCAGTCTGTAACAAGACCGCTACCCTGCAGCGCATACGAGTGCTGAGGACAGGATATGCACGCATGCGCAGCTGCAGGCGAGTACGTGCCACCTGCACACTGGGTGCATTGCATGTTGCCCGGATTCGGTTTATAGAAGCCGGGTACACAGGCTGAGCACGAGGCCGCGTAGTCCAACAAGGCGTACCCGATGCCGCAAACACAGTCAGAGACACCCGTGCTTCCAGCTTGAGACCATTGATTCGGATCTGGGCATGTCTGGCACTGCAGTTCAGTAGTCGCTCCTGCAGCACTCAAGTACTTCCCAGCTTGGCATGCATTGCATGGAGCCGAGCCAAAGACATGCTTGTAATAACCAGGGTCGCACGGGGAGCAAGGCATGAGATTTGAAGGTTCCCCAGTATACCCTGGCAAGCACAGACACTGCTCTAGTGTTGACGACTGCTTATCCAGTGTTGTTGAATGGCTCGGACACGTAATGCACGTGGAATTGTCTCCATAAGTCGGTTTGTACTTGCCCTTTTGACAAGATGTGCAAAAAATGGCTCCCGCTGGCAGATAATATCCAGCATCACAAACGCAGTCGTCGAACGAGGTGCTCCCCTGCGGGCTCCATGCGAAAGGATCCATGCAAGGATTGCAGACAGATTCCGAGACACCACCTGACACATCGGAGTACTTGCCAATTCCGCACTTGACACAACTAGAGGAGCCTGTTGCAGACTTATAACTTCCCGGCTGGCACGGCACGCATGGTGCAAAGTTAGTAGCTCGTCCTGTGTACCCAGCCATGCATACGCAGTCGTTTGCCCGTTCAGTCTGATTATCGGTCGTGGTAGAAAAGGATGGGCACGCCTTACATGATGTTCGACCAACTTCATCAGCAAATTTTCCGATTGCACATGGAGAGCAAGGTTCATCACCGATTACTTCTTTATAAAATCCACCTCTGCAGGCAGCACAAATATAATCTGGCTGTAACACGGTAAAAGGTACCCTCTCATAGCCCTGATTACACGCACACGCCATGGCGCCTTCTGAAGAGATCGAATTCTCGGAGCACTCTCTGCATACAGTTGAACTCGACGCCCCTTGATCAGGGGAGAATGTACCAGCTGGACACAGAGAACAATTCGTATGTCCGACATTACCAGACGACAAGCCAGGATCAGTAAACGAACCTGGCGGACACTTTGTACAGTTTGCTGTTCCGCTGCTGGGTTTTGCGGTTCCTGGTGGACAAGCTTCACACCTCCCGTCCAACGTAACACCGTATCCTGGTATGCAAAGACAGCTATCTCGATGTGCAGATCCTGCCGCGGAGTTCGAATTGTCAGGGCAATCCCAGCAGGACGAGGGCAAAATGTTACCCTCTGTCTCAAGATAGGTGCCACCCGGGCAGAGTACGCAGGAGAATAATCCAGCCATCTGAGCATAAGTCCCAGCCGGGCATTTGTCACACTCTGACGGACCAATCGAAGATTTGGATGTGCCTGGTTCACAAAGCAAACAGTTTCCAAGGTCACCACTAGGTCCGGTTGATCCTGGGTTGCAGCCACACTCTACTAGTCCCACGGCACCTGGAGCTGTCGACTTACCAACCGGGCAGCTCAGGCACAACTCTTTCGTGTCACCCCCAGATTTGCCACTAAATGTACCCGATTCACACAGCGTGCAAGTGGTCGCCGCCAGTGTTTCCTGGTAGCTTCCGGGCTGACACTGAATGCATGGCGAGGAGCCGATCACACTCTTGTACTTCCCACGCGCACAGGGTGTGCATTGGTCAGAGCTTCCTTCATATCCTGGCTTGCAGTATTTGCAGTCAGCGGCAGACGTACTCCCATTATTTAAGGTCGTGGTGAAAGCATCGGCTCGACACTCAGTACACGCAGTGCTGACAGGCCCAGAGTATTTGCCCATGCTACAAAATTCACATGGCGCGCTACCAAATGCATTTTTGAAGCTACCAGCAGCGCAAGCGGTACAATCGCGCCCCTGTCCTCCAGTATATCCTGGCAGACATTGACAATCCTCAGCTGCAGTGCTGCCCGGTTCAGATGTCGAATTCGAAGGACAAGAGATACAGGACGACGAGGCGGTCCCTCCTGAAAACGAGCCCGCACTGCAGGCCGTGCAGGTTCTTGAGCCTTTGCTTGCCGAAAACGTGCCCGCAATACAGGGCTGACAGGACGCTGAGTTTAAAACAAAGTATCCTGGTTTACACACGCAGGAGGAGGCATCTCTACTACCCTGTTCTGAAGTGTCGTAAGCCCCAGGGCATGAGCGACAACTGGTTGCCGCTGTTTCATCCGAGTATGTGCCTTCTGCGCATGGTTGGCAGACAGAGTCTCCGTCCTGGGACTTATACGTTCCTGCCTCACACGCCGTGCACAAGCCAAGAGCCCGTGTAAAGCCTCTGGAACAGAAACAATCTGAAGCCGAGGTTGCCCCTGCAGCCGACGTTTCATGCAGTCCGCAGGTTTCCGCACAAATCTCGTTTCCGCGCCCGGGCTTAAATGTTCCGGGCTCGCATGGCGCACAGACTGAATCCACCTGGCTGATTGGATAAAAGCCCGCAACGCATTCGCATTCTTCAGCTCCCTCATCCGAAGATGTCCGGCTGGGACATGCTTTGCACTTAGATATGCTCGTTGCACCCTCAACAGTTGAATATGTCTCAGAGGGACAAGGGGAGCACGCCGTCGGGCCTTCGTCCACCTTGTACGTGCCGGCCGCACAAGGCGTGCATATGAGGTTACCAGAGTACCCCGGGATACATTTGCAATCGGTCACAGTCTTGCTGCCATTCTTTGAAGTAGAATTGCGAGGGCATCTAACACATACAGCTCTGCCGTTCCCCATGTCCGCTTCGGAGAAGGTACCCGCCGGGCATTCGCTGCAGAATGTTGAACCTGTGCCGGGACTGATACTTCCCGCAGGGCAGTTTTGACATGGCATACTGCCATTCAAATTGAATTTTCCACTTTTACACGCCTCACAGTCCCCCTCTGAGTCTGCATGAAACCCTGGCACACAGATACAATTGGACTTTGAACTGCTACCTGACGGGCCTGTCGAATTTCGTGGACAATCTACACAACCACCCACACCAAACCAATCCTTGTATTTTCCTTGAGCACACAAGGAGCACTTGTAGGACGATGCTACCGAGACAGTACCGGGCACCATGCAGATGCACGGCAAAAATTCCCACACATCGCTTACAACGTATCGCTGCACACCGTCTACTCCTAGATCAGCAGCTCCACCGTGAATCATCATCTTGCCGTTCACATCCACCATCTGATGTAATTCGCGTCGCTCCATGCCCCCGTTATCACCAGGAAACGCCTCAGTCCAGATGTTCTGGTAAGTGTCATATTGCCACAGGTCGTTGCGCCCCTCGCTCTCCGATGCACCTCCATGAACAATGATGATAGGTCCCAATCCTTGCATTGCGTGGAGATGGCGTGGTGGAGGAACGTTAGCCGGCTCCATTTGCGTCCACCGTGCAACATAGGAGTTATATTTCCACAAGTCATTTCGGAGAGAGTCGGACGAATCTCGCCCACCGAACAAGAACATGTTGAAGCCTACTCGCGCGACTCTGTGTCCTACTCTAGGAGCAGGACGAGGCGACAGCGTCAATTCGCTCCAGCCAGAGGAATCCCATTTCCACAAGTCATTACGTTTCTGCTCATTGGCGTCCTGTCCACCAAATACAAGCATTTCGCCCGCTATTGACACAGCGCTGTGACCGTATCGGGCGACGGGGCCATCCATATTTCCGTCAGCGGCAAGTTGCACCCACTCATGAAACTGCGTCTTGAATTCCCACAGGTCGTTCCAACGCGACGAGCCTTGCCGACCGCCAAAGACTATCAAATTGTCTTGCATTTCAACCATGCTATGCTCGGTCCGGGCTGCAGGTTTCAGATCTCCAAAACCAAGCCGGATTTGTATCCATACTGAACTTGCAATGTCGAAGTACCACACGTCGTTTCGTTCGGCCAGAAAGTAGCCTCCGAAGAGGTATACTCTTTGAGAATCTTGGACAGACACCCTCATGAGAACATGTCCACTTCGCAGAGGGGCAGAGGAGCTCGAAACTGGTTTGATTGTGCCACATTCTTCACTTGTCACCATTTTCAAGACATCCGGATCAAACGCACAATCCTTCTCAGAAACGCTTCCTGGAAACGACATCACTTTGCCGTCTGCAGGGCAGGAAAGACAATCGTCGGGGCTACCACTCCCGGTTTTACCATTGTAGGTGCCACCAGGGCAAAAAACACACCCCTTCGCCTCTGCCAAACTGTACGAGCCGGGTTCGCAGTCGGCGCACGCTTCCGTCCCATTCGTAGCCTTGAACTTGCCTGCCTCGCAAGGGAGACAGACGAGAGTGTCCATCGATGTTGTGTCCCGTGTAAACCCGGCTGCACAGGCGCACTCACGCCGGCTGGTGCTTCCCATCGGGCCAGCTGCGCCGTCAGGGCATTTTGAGCACGCCGTAGATGCTGCCCGTTCTGAGTACTTTCCTGCTTCGCAAATTTCACAGGGTCTGGAACCATTCGCAGCTTTGGCAGAACCAGCAGGGCAAGCAATGCACTCCTGCCCATCACTTCCTGTGTATCCTGGTAGACAAGTGCATGCTGACAGTCGAGCGCTACCGGGGTGAGATGATGAGTTTCTTGGGCATGGCGAGCACACGGGACTACCCGCTACCGGACTGTATTTTGCGACCGGACAAACGTGGCAGCGGCTGTCCCCGTTCACCTCCTTATACTCGCCGGGGGAACAGGCCGTACACGCTGAGCCATTTGTTCCGGTATAGCCAGCCTTACACGAACAATTCACCAAAGCCACAGCCCCTGGGGATGAATCGGAATCAACAGGGCAGTCTTGGCATAGTCCTTGTCCGACATTCTCTTTGTACTTGCCCGCGGCGCAAGCTGAGCAATTCACGCCTGGAGCACCCACCCAGCCGGCTGGCTCAGCATACCCAGCCGCGCAGTTGCACATGAAAGAGCCTGCTGTGTTTACACATTGCGATAATGGAGCGCAGTCGTTGGCTATTTGCAGGCTGCCAGGGTATCGCGTGGGGTTGCATTCATCCACGTCAACGCAAGTCTCGGTGCCGTACAGGCAGCCGTTCATTGTTTCAGCACTATTCGCCCCGACGTCCACATAACCGGGTGCGCACTGGCAAAACCTCCTGGTGCTGTACGCCGAACTGCTGGTGCTGGCAGAATAGCACCTTGCCGTCCTCCCGACGTCACATCTTGCCCCACGTCCAAATCGACTAGTGCTGTAGTTTTGACACATGTCGTCTACATGCGTTTGCGAGAGCCACCAACTCGCCTCAGGTGCGGGGGCGCTCAGGTCGTTGCCTGCCGGTACCCTGTAGCACTGCTCCTGGGAGTAATCGTTCCACACACGCACTTGAGGATCGATTGCGAATAAATCGTACTGGCTTGATGAGTAGAATGCACAGCACTGCGTGTAATCACCCAGGGCAGCCTCCGCGAGCTGTGCATATCCCAGCACAACCTGTGCGCGGTGTGCACGCGTGGTCAGCTCGACCCAGCAGGGCCAAGGCGGGCATGTGAACGCTAGGCAGGGACGATTGCGAGCGGTAAGGCGCGGCGCGCATGGACGCTCACGAGTATGGCGAGCGTGAGAGTCGCCGGCGATGAGCAGACGCTGGCGTAGCGACGGGCAGCCGAAGCGCGACGGCATCGTCGCGGGCCGGGCGCGGTGACGCTAAGGCGTGCGCCTTCTGCGCTCCGCGCCAGAGCAATACGTGACGAGAGGCTCCATGGTGTCGCCGGCAGCCACCACGATATGTGGCCCTCCTTTGCGTTCAACTCCTTCACCCTCACCCCGCCCATATCCCTTCCATGTTGTTCTTCTAAGACCGATGGCATGCAATCCTCCTGACCCTGACGCTTGGTACGGAAAGACTCATTTTTCTTTTCGAGTTTTTGGGAATCTGACATGATTCCCAAATCTCTGGACGCTGGAATGCAGTAAAGGCGCGCAGAGGCGGGCATGGAAATGTTTTCAATCTAATGTGCTCAAAAATACAGAATCATCGTGTTGACAATTCAATTTGGCTTGCATGCACACTTTGTTTTGAGCCAAAATGGTTTCCAGCCCTCGCGTCGGCACCGGTATTTCCTCGGTCCTGTACATATCGGCCCCTGTTTGGCACGTCCAGGTGGGCACGTGCACAGGGGTGGTGAGAATGTGTGAGAGGCGGGCAGGGTGGGGGCAGGCACAGGGCGTGTGCATATCTTTCATATCGCTGCCACGCGGGGGGGCATGACCGTGCTTGCATGCACGGCGCGCTGGGCTGCGCCGCAGCTCGGCACTCGGTGTTTCCGCTTGCCCGACCAGAGCTGTTTGCGAGCATACACAGTGCGCCACTGCTCAGCTCTCGTTGCACGCATGCCCGGCGGGGTGGAGCATGCTCTGGCGGGGCTCTGACGAGATCGCTGATGCCTGTGGCGCGCAGGTGGTCTCGTCGCGCAGCTGGTTGCGATGGCGGCGGCTGCGGCGCGCTTGCTCGCGGTTTTGGCCCTGCTGGTCGCGGTGTCTGTGCTGCATGGCGCGGGGGCGGAGGTACAGGGCGGCGCTGCGGCGGCACCAGGCCTGCGAGGCCGGGGCCAGGGCGGCGCCCGCGGCGCCCCCCGCGGCGCCCCTCGCGGACGCGGCGGAGGGCCCGGCCTGCGCGGCGCGCCAGGGACTGCATCGCAAAAGGTGTCTGCTGGCACGACGCCGGCGCTCAAGGCGGAAACATCACAGAAGCTAGAGGCGGAGCTTGCAGACAAGGTCAGCGGTCTCACGCTCGGTGCTAAGGTTCCAGCCGGGATGTGTCCGAGGTCTGCCACGGGCGCCATCGTCGACCGGCTGTTGGCGTGCAGCAGCGAGGATGCCAGGGCCGGCGTGGTAAAGGAGCTCGTGGCCAAGGTCAGCGGAACGGGGGTGGGCGGGCTTGAGACCCTGGGTGTAGTGCCCCTGCTGATGGAGGCGCTCAAGGAGACGGGCAAGGCTGGGCAGAAGCGCGCGGGCGCGCTTGCGGCACTTGACCATCTGCTTGCTGCCTTCGGCACTGCTGCCGAGCCCTGGACCCTCGGTCTGCTTGATGGAGTGCTCGATGCCATCGGGCACAAGAGTGCTGAGGTCAACGTGCCTGCCAAGGCGGTAGCCACGAAGATGTTTGAGCTGCTAAGCGACCAGGCTGTGCGTCTTGTATTGCCAGCGGTAAGCACGGCGGGGTTGCGCTTCTCCCTGCGCTCATCCGTTCATCCGTTCAGCGTACATGCCTAATCTTGAGAAACAAGCAACAACACTGAATCAACAACACTGAATGTTGTGCCGGGGTGCGCCGCCGTCACGTGGTGAACGTGCGCTCTGGTGCGACATTGAGAGTTGTTGCTTGTTTCTCAAGATTCGCCATCCGTCCTTGCACTTGCTCCACGTGCCGACACCCGATGCCTCTCCATAGTCTGTTTATCCTCCCAGTTTCAAACACATGATCGGTGGCTCGCCGTGCGTGGAAAATGCTGGTAGTCTGACACGCGTGCTTGTGTGTCAGATGTTTGAGGCGATGAAGCACGACAAGGAGGCGGTTAAGCTTTTCACACTTTCCAAACTTGCCGAATTAACGGACGGAACCAAGAGGGAGAACATTGCACTTGAGCTCTATGAAATCGTTCCCCTGTTGTCGGAGGTGATGTGGGATGCAGACGACGATGTGGTGGCGGCCGCAGTCAACACAATGGGAAAGTGCTGTGAGACCGCGGGCAACCGCGATTTGGCTCCCTTCACGCCCACCATTATCCATTGCATCAGCGCGCCAAAAGATGTGCCCGAATGTGTGCACAAGCTCGCTGCCACAGTTTTCGTGCAGGAGATCCGGTCACCGGCGCTCGCTGTCACAGTACCGCTCTTGCTGCGAGGTTACCCTTTCACCCCATTTGTTTTCTCCTCCGCCCCGCCCTCCGCCCCGCCCTCCGTCCTCCCTCCTCACCATTCCCCGTCCGTGGAAAGCTGATAATAACAGGAGTGGCTAGTGACAGGTCTCAACCACCGCGACACTGACCTAAACCCGCGACACTGACATAAACCCTAAACCACAAACCTGACAGGTCTCAACGACCCCGACACTGTAATCAAGCGAAAGGCTTGCACCATCGTCGACAACATGTGCAAAATGATTGAGCAGCCTGAAGAGGCGGTAGCGTTCATGCCCAGAATCATGCCCTTGATTAAAAAGGCGTCGGAAGAGATTGCCGACCCAGAAGCGCGGGGGGTAGCTGAGAGGGCGCTCAAGACCCTCAGGAGCATCGAGGATACAGCGCTCGAATCAAAGAAGATGGAAGTGGGCGCTGTGCTGGAGTCGCTCAAGGAGATCCTGGCGTCTCTGCCCTCACCGCCTCTCCAGCATTCTGTAGCAGGCTTGGAGACAGCGTTGGTGCACGTGAGCAAAGAGTGCGCCATCTTGAGCAGCAACCGCAACTTTGAGGCGGAATCATGGGATGTCGTGCTGCGGACGTTCTTGGAGCCCATGCACGCGGGCTGTGCGGCAGCGAGCGATGAGCTGCGGCAAATGTGCTTCAAGGCCACGCGTGTCAAAGTCGCGCAGGAGGACATAGATGAGGAGGGCGAAGACTTGTGCAATATCGAATTCTCGCTGGGGTATGGTGCTATGATGCTCCTCACCAACACGCGCCTGCACATGAAGAGGGGAAAGAGGTACGCGCTCATTGGCGCCAATGGCTGCGGAAAGACCACGCTCATGCGCGCAATCGTCAACCAGCAGGTGGAGGGTTTCCCTCCGCCGGATCAAGTGCGCACAGCCTACGTTGAGCATGACATCCAGGGCGTCGACACCGATTTGCTTGTTGTCGACTTCCTGTTGAGCGATAAGAAGCTCGCAGAAAGTGGCTGCACTTCGAGAGACGAAATTGAGGCTGGGCTGCGAAGTGTTGGCTTCGATGATGATCTGTTGCGCAAGACGGTGTCAGCCCTGTCTGGTGGGTGGAAGATGAAAGTGGCGCTCGCGAGGGGCGTGCTCATGAAAGCGGACATCCTACTGCTGGATGAGCCCACGAACCACCTGGACGTGACGAATGTGGCGTGGCTCAAGAAGTGGCTCACGTCGCAGCACAATGTGACGTGCCTCATTGTCAGCCACGACAGCGGCTTCCTCGACGAAATTTCCACGCACGTTATCCAGTTTGAAAAGAACCGGAAACTGAAGACGCACCTCGGCAATCTGACCGCCTTTGTGTCGAAAACACCCGAGGCCAAGGCGTACTTTGAGCTCGCCTCCGAGCAGCTTGCCTTCAAACTGCCCAATCCGGGCTTCCTCGAGGGTATCAACTCCAAGGGTAAGCCCATCCTCAAGATGGAGAAAGTCTATTTCACGTATCCCGGCTTGGACAAGCCGACAGTCAAGAACATTGCGCTGTCCGCCTCACTTGCTTCGCGTGTGGCCGTCATCGGGCCCAACGGCGCAGGCAAGTCCACCATCATCAAGATCCTCACTGGTGAGCTCAAGGCCGATGAGGGCTCGGTGTGGCGCCACCCGAACATGCGTGTCGCCTACGTTGCGCAGCACGCCTTCCATCATTTGGAGCGGCACCAGGACAAGACCCCAAACGAGTACATCCAGTGGCGCTACGCTGGTGGCGACGACAAGGAGGCGCTCACCAAGGAAGCCAACAAGATCTCTGAGGAAGAGCAGGCGAAAATGGCGGCGGCGGTGGAGATCGAGACCAAGGAAGGTCTCATCGAGAAACGTGTTGTTGAGGAGATTATTGGGCGCAAGAAGCTCAAGAATGGATACGAGTACGAAATTAAGTGGGTGGGCAAGGATGCCGACCATAATGAGTACGTGGAGCGCGAGAAACTCATCGCCTGGGGCTTCACAAAAATGGTGCAGCGCTTTGATGAACGCGAGGCGCTGCGCCTCGGTACTGCCGGCAAGGCTCTCACAGCCAGAAATGTCGAAGAGGCGCTGGGCAACATGGGTCTTGAGGCCGAGTTTGCCACACACAACCGTGTTCGCGGCCTCTCTGGTGGCCAGAAAGTAAAGGTTGTCCTGGCAGCTGCGATGTGGGAAGACCCCCATATTCTGGTGCTAGATGAGCCCACGAACTACTTGGACCGTGACTCTCTGGGAGCCCTCGCCACAGCCATCAAGTCGTATGAGGGTGGTGTCATCATGATCAGCCACAATCGCGAGTTTACTAGTGCGCTGTGTCCTGAAACGTGGATCTGCGAGAATGGTCAGCTGCGGCGCGAGGGTGAGAGCTATGTAGAGGACGTAAAGCTCACGAACCCCGATGACCCGTTTACGGGCGAGCAGAAGACGGTGCAGGACGCCTTTGGAAACACGATCAAGATCAAGAAGAAGAAGCTCACCGGCGCTGCTCTCAAGAAGTACCAAAAGATGAAGGATGCGCGAAGAAATCGTGGCGAAGAAGTTAGTATAACAGAATCTGATGATGAATGAGGTGTTGACGAGCCCTTCCCACCTGGCCGCGTCCGTAAGCAAGCATTTTGACAGAATTGCGGTATCGCCGCTCGCCGCAGCACGCGCTCTCGTGGCTATTATTGTTTATTATTATTGGAAACGACGATACTGGTTGACCCTAGATGAACTAGGGTCCAGGGTCTAGCCACAATATGGGCAAACGCACAAATGCGAGCTGATTAAAGAGTAGAGCTATGTCCTTTGTCCTTTGTCGTCTGTCGTTTGTCGTTTGTCAAAGAAATAATCTTTGATGAATCTTTGTTTCGGCGGTTCCCTTCAAACCTTGTTCTGCCGGTGAACGGAGCTATGTCCTTTGTTCTGTGTCGTTTGTCGTATGTCGTTTGTCAAAGACGTAATCTTGGATGGGTGGATGAATATTAAGCTAGTTGTAAGAGAGATGCAATCTGTTTGACCTTTTTGCAACAGGCAGGAGGGGCAGAAGCAAACAGATGCCATCCTTCAATGTTTTTGTTTTGGCTATCTGTATAAATGTGTGCAAGCCCGTATACACGCACGCAAGCACCTCTCTCTCCAACTCTCTCTCTCAGTACACATTAGACTCGACGATGGATGAGCCATCAAGGGGGTCAAAGGCTACAGAATATCCCTCACCCCCCTGGTTACGGTTTTTTGTTGGGGGGGGATAGGTTTGATGGATGAGCCATCAAGGGAGAGAAAGCGACCGAGACAGAGCTTTATTAGGGGGTCAAACAGATACTGCATATCCCTCACCCCCCAGGTCACGGGTTAGGAATCATCAGTTAGGTTTTTGATTAGGGTGTAAGCAAAAAAGTCTTGCAAGCGCTATTTTTGGGATTTGGTTTCTCGCAGCTCTCCTTTTTTACAAAAGAGAAAGAAAAAAACTTACAAGCTGTATTTCCTGGGGGGTCTCTTCGGAGCTTGCCGTCGCCACAAGTTTGGTTTGTCTGAGACGACTACACAAAGGAAAAAAAAAGAAAAGGAAAAAGAATTGGATGATGTGCGTCAGGACGCCACGAACTTGGTTTCTGAGAAAGAGAGAGAGAGAGTCAGAGAGAGAGAAAAAGAGAGAGAAAGAGCGCACGCACGCGCGCGCGCAAGAGAGAGAGAGAGAGAGAGAGAGAGAGAGG
>Ga0315899_10001581_pt1 | contig 25944 bp, 23 predicted proteins | sample LakEriMetagenome_2_FD_203518 | JGI IMG/M metagenome (GOLD analysis project Ga0315899, IMG submission 203518) | Freshwater fungal communities from buoy surface, Lake Erie, Ohio, United States - Buoy 4 MA112 | ecosystem: Environmental > Aquatic > Freshwater > Lake | place: USA: Lake Erie, Ohio... | reverse complement strand
TGTGGGCAGTATTTTCGAGGATATTGCAGACGATGGCATGTCAGTGAGTTTATTCCCCGACACCACCAACAACCTATATTTCAGGCACAAATGGTCACTGAACGACTATGGCCCTGTTTACCTGCCAAAAAGAGGCGAAACCATTACGCTCACGAAGAACAACTGGGACTGGTATCGGCTGGCCGTAAACCGATACGAGAAGGCCGGTATTACCTGGGATGGAAATGGATTTGTGCAAGGCGATGAAAAAGTAACCACCTACACATTTAAATATGGTTACTACTGGATGATGGGTGATAACAGATACAACAGCTCTGACAGTCGCTACTGGGGCTATGTCCCCGAGGACCATGTGGTTGGAAAACCATTATTCACCTTCTTTAGTCTTAAAAAAGTCATCAAAATTGATGAAAACGGCTTACCGTTCATCCATGACAACAACATGGAATACGAAACCAAAGGCGTAAGGTGGGACAAAATCCTCCGAAGCATTGAATAGACTGCCGCATGCAGGGCGCCCGGAATACACCCCTTTCCCGCAAGCATAGCGTAGCCGGTTTGCTGGTGATTACAGGCATCTGGTATTTCCTCTACATCTATTCATTATCAGCACCCATCATACAGCAGTGGGATGAAGCCAGAAATGCAGTCAACACCCAGGAAATGCTGCAAAATGGGCATACGTTTCCCTTCTGCACTGGCAGCCCTGGGCATCGCATTTGTAGCGTTCTGGTTTCTGTGCCGCGAAGGGGTGAGCGTGGCGGTTGCATTATTTTGTGCTGTAACCTCCATCACAATACCGGCCACACTGCATCCCCACGGTTTCTTATTCGGCGACCATGATGCCATGCTGTGCTTTTTTCAGACTGTGATTTTGGTAGCCGGATACCTGTTTTTAACTTCAGGCAAGGTTCACTGGGCCTGGATTTCCGCCATGGGACTGCTGCTGGGATGGCTCACCAAAAGCATTGCTGTTGGCTTTATTTTACCCGGAATAATGACTTTGGGCATTCTTGATGCAGAATACCGCAAAAATCTTTTCACATTTAAAATGCTGATTCCGTTTGCTTTATCAGGATTGTGTATTGTAAGCTACTATGCGGTTAGGGAGCAACTGCAACCCGGCTATATTCAATTGGTCAATATGGAAGAATGGATGGGGCGTTTTACTTCGGCAAACAATGCAAATACGGATATATTGTACTACATCAAAGGTTTTAAAGGCCGGTTGCAAGTATACGGGTACCTAGGGCTATTATCACTGATCTGGGCCGGTTATCAATGGCGGCATAAATCATTTTCCAGATTGGGTCTTGCCACAATTTGTTTCACGTTGCCCATTATTAGCCTAAGCCACAGTAAAAACTTTTGGTACGATTTGCCCCTTATCTTTCCGTTGGTAATTTGCATGGCCCATTTTCTTGATAACTGGTTTAGAAGAATCCGTTCCGGGTTCCCCAAATTAGCGTTCAGCATTGTCATCATCGGGCTTGTTTTCCATGTGAAATCTGCCTACAGTATTGTATTATCTCACAATCATCAAAAAAATCCCAACAAAAAAGAAGCGCTGGTGGCCTATTTAAAAAACAACACATTTTCCAACACAAAAAAATACGGCGTGTATTGCAATGCATTTAATACGGATGTATCATTTTACCTGAACAATCTGAACCGAAATGGATATTCATTCAGGATAATAGAACCTACGGATAGCCCCATCAACGTCAATCAGATATACATGGCACGGGAAGATTTTCCCTCATGGAAAGCGTTACGGAAAGCTCCGGTAACGGCCAAAATCGCTATAATCGGAAAGTAAGGGAGCTGGTTTTAAAGGTACATCCCTGCCATCAAATCAATGTCATGGCAGCGAATGCCGAATTTATCGGCAAGATCCCGGTTGGTCAGACTCCCCTTGAACAAATAGGTTCCTTTTCGGATGCCCGGTTTCAGTCTCAGGTAATCAGCAAAGCCGCCCAGAGAGGCCATTTCATCGAGCAATGGGGTGAAAACGTTGCTGAGGGCATAACTGGCGGTGCGGCTGACACGACTGGCAATGTTGGGGACGCAATAATGAATCACATCGTGCTTTTTGAAAACCGGTTTCTCATGATTGGTAATATCACTGGATTCAAAATTGCCGCCTCTGTCAATGGCCACATCGATAATCACACTGTTGGCCCGCATGCGGGTAACCATTTCTTCCGTCACCACCACAGGGCTCCTCGCCCCTTTTCCTGAAAGAGCACCAATTACCACGTCGGCACTTTCCAGGGCACTTTGCAGCACCCGCGGTTGTATGGTACTGGTATACAAATGAAATCCAAAGCTCTTTTGAATGCGGCGCAGACGATACATTTTGTTATCAAACACTTTAACGTTAGCTCCAAGGCCCAGCGCCGCTTTGGTTGCAAATTCTCCTACAGCACCCGCTCCGATAACCACCACCTGCGTGGGCGGCACACCGGCAAATCCCCCCAAAAGTTCACCCTTCCCAATGTGGGTATTATTCAGGTATTCTGCCGCAATCAAAATACTGGCTGTGCCTGCAATCTCACTCATGGCGCGAATGATGGGCAATGCACCGGAATCATCCTCCAGAAATTCATAAGCCATAGCGTAAATGCGTTTATCCATCATTTTTCTCAGCAAGGCCTCATCCAGCTGATTGATTTGTAGTGCTGAAATCAGCAGTTGACCGGGCCTCATCCACTCTACTTCTCTGGAGGTGGGCGGATCTACCTTTAATATGATATCTGACTCGTATACATCCCTGGCATTGTATGCTATTTCAGCGCCGCACTCACTGTACTGCGAATCTGAAAAATTCGCGTTGCGGCCTGCTCCGGTCTCCATGCGGATTTTATGCCCGTTTGAAACAAAATACTGAACAGCAGACGGGGTTAAAGGAACCCTGTTTTCCTGAAAGGTAATTTCTTTGGGAATACCTATAGAAAGGGATGGAAAACGTGGATCTTTCCTAACCGGAAGTGCCAGTGTTTCTGCCTCTGACGACACCTTTACGGATCCTGAACTGATTTTTTTCGCCATGAATTGTTAACCTGTCCTATTTAATGCACAAGGCGCATTTTATGTAACCCTACAGCCGCCTTGAGCATGGGACTAACTATACAAAGATAACAATATTTTTCTTTTTCTAAACGTTATTCATGGTACGCTTTTTGCTTAATTTATGATTTGATTTATAAATTCGCTCTGCGGAACATCACAATGCGATTAACTGTACATATCCTCATCTGCTTTCTCTCAGGAATTCTAAGTCCTTTTGCCACCATGGCACAGGCACCCATTGGACCCACAATGGAAACCAATATAGACAAGATTGATAGTCTTACCCAGCTGCTATACGAAAACATCCCTTCCCACCTTCCACTGAGCGATTCATTCAATCACAACCAGCTTAATCAGGACGTTTTCAAATCGCAAATGAATCAACTGGGCAGCAGTATTGCATTTCCCTACAATCAACATGTGGCACTCCACATACGCTATTTGATGGCACAGAACAGTGGTTTTTATGAAATGCTGCATAAACGCATGCAGCTCTATTTCCCAATTTATGAAAAGGTACTGGACAAATACAATTTGCCTCAGGAATTAAAATATGTAAGCATCATAGAAAGCCACCTAAATCCCAATGCCGTTAGCTGGTGCGGGGCTACAGGACTATGGCAGTTTATGCCCTACACAGGCCGCAGTATGGGTATGCGCATTGATTACAATATCGACGAACGCAAAGGCATCGTTCAAAGCACAGAAAAAGCGTGTGAATATTTTAGAAACAGCTACAATCAGTTTGGCGACTGGCTGATGGCTATCGCTTCTTACAACTGCGGTGCGGGCAATGTTCAAAAAGCCATTAACCGATCCGGCGGTAAAAAAGATTTCTGGTCCATCATGCCGTTTCTGCCACGTGAAACCCAACAATACGTGCCCAAGTTCATTGCTGCGGCGTATGTATTGAGCTTTACCCGTTACTCAACTTTCAACCACAACGAACGTTCAGCGGTTTTGGTAAAAACGCCGGTAGACAGCGCCATTAGCATGGGAATCATAGCTCGATACCTGAACATCACCGAGGATGAAATTGTGGGATACAATAGGGAATTTATAAAGAAAAGTACCCCTGGTTCCCAGACCCATCACTTGCTGCTTCCTTATGATGTTAGCATGCAGTTTATGGCAGAAAAAGACAGCATTTACGCTTTTGCTCGCAGGGAAAAAGCCATTGAAGAGGCCAACAAACCGGCCTATGTTCAAAAATGGCTTCCCTCCTACCATAAAGTACAAAGAGGGCAGACGCTGTATAGTATTGCCAGAAAACATGGTGTGACCGTGCAACAAATCAAAGCATGGAATAGCCTTAGGGGCAATTACGCTCCCCTGGGTAGAACCCTGATTATCTACAAAATGCAATGGGTGAACAACCATCAGGGTTGATTTTCCCTTTTATATCTTCCATGTGACAATTTATTTGAGGCAATTGGTGAAATTTGTCCCAATGAAATTCCACATCGCCATTCTTTTTGTATTAATCACAGGCATTTCAGCGTGTACAAGAAAAGAAACTGCCGAGCTACCCCGGACCGAAGGCTCACCGGCTGAAGTTTTGGTAGTATCTCACGAAAATCATCAGGAGACGGTAAAAGCAACGTTTGAGAGCGCTTACAATCGATTTTCACCCATTCTTTTAAACGCCGAAAAAGCCGAAAAACAGGAGTTTGAGCCCTCATTGCAGTTTTGGTTTGGCCGCCCCGAAAGTATCGAGGGAATAGAAAAACATGCACCCATGATTCTGGTTATGGAAGTAGATGGAAAAACAGCCGGAAAATACAGCAGCGATCTCGAAAAAAAGGATATCGTCAAAACCATTGATGGTCGAGGTTTTCAGCTTTTTGTATACAAAAATATATGGGCTCAAAACCAGACAGTTATTCGCTGTGAAACAGAATCGCTGGCCGGAGATAATGCATTACTGACTGCAGCCCTTGAAAAAGAATTTCTTGAAAACGAGCTGCAACAAGGTTTACCGGGAAACCTTATGCCTAATGAGTACAGCGACAGTATTGGACGCATAATTCAGGGCAAAAATGGATTTTCATTTGCTTTTCCACCCCAGTTTAAAATCGAATTCAACAATGCGGAGGTGGTGTGGCTGTGGCAGGAAACACCCCGTTTTTACCGGCATGTGTTTATCAATATCTTCAGCGATTCCGTGCCAATAGATAACGCAGAAAAAGCCAAAGCCAACCGCAATTATTTTACCGGTAAGTACGTTAAAAACACAGAAGGAACGAGGGTTCAGGTGAGTGAAAGCAAATTGTTTCCGCTTACCTGGGAACATCATGTAAAAGTTGGGAAATACAATGCCGATATATTACGCGGCTGGTATACCGAAGAGGGCACCTTCCGAAGAGGCCCCTTTGTGCGATATTTCTTTCACGATGCTGCCAACAAACGCATTATTGCTTTTGATGGATTTATGCACGCACCGGATATGCCCAAACTTTCATTCTACAGAACCTTTGATTTAATGGCTGCAAGCATCATCTTCCACTGAGCATGAAATCCATCGTAATTTTTGCCTCCGGCAGCGGAACCAACGCTGAGAATATCATCCGCCACTTTGCGGAATGTCCCAAGGCCCGTGTTACAGCCGTATTTTGCAACAAACCCGAAGCCGGGGTAATTGCTAGGGCGAAGCAATGGGGAGTTCCTGTGGTTTTATTCCAAAAAGAACATTGCCTGCATCAAGGTTTTCTGGACGAACAACTGGAGCACTACAGGCCGGATATCATCGTACTGGCCGGATTTTTATGGCTCTTCCCGGACAGACTGGTAAAGAAATACGAAAACCGGATTTTAAACATACACCCTGCGCTATTGCCTGCCTATGGTGGCAAAGGAATGTATGGCGAACATGTGCACAGGGCTGTTTTACAAAATGGAGACAACATACACGGTGTTACCGTTCACAAGGTGAATGAAAAATACGACGAAGGTGAAATTGTACTGCAGCAGTCATTTTCCGTTGCATCTGATGAAACACTGGCTACCCTTACCGAAAAAATACATCAGCTCGAGTTTTTAATATTTCCCCGGGCCATTTCAAAGATATTAGACATCTGACACGTTATCCTTTAAAATAACGGATAAGGTTATGAAATCTCATTTAGCTTTTTTGCTTACCCTGTTTACCATTACCACGGTTTTCTTAAACTGTTCCAACCCTTCAGCCAATGACAGCGCAACAAGAGAATCCGGAAAAACCGATGATCCTAAAATCGTAGATATTAAAAATTACATTCGCGAACAGGGCATAAAGCCGCAATCCCTCACAGTACTGATTGACAAATCAGAGAAAACACTGAGTCTGATGCACAACAACCGCCGGTTGAAGACTTATCCTGTTGCATTGGGTTCGCGCAGTATGGCAGACAAACTTAGGGAGGGTGACAACCTCACTCCTGAAGGCGATTTTTTTGTTCAGTCAAAATATCCGCACAAAAGCTGGAAGTACTTTATGTGGCTAAACTACCCAACGAAAGATTCAAAGCAAAAGCACAGGCAGGCCAAAAAGCAAGGTCTCATTCCGAAAAATGCATCCATTGGTGGAGAAATTGGCATACATGGGGTGTCGGAAGGCAGGGATTTTCTGGTTAACAGGGGTATTCCCTGGACCAGGGGATGCATATCACTCAGAAACATCGATGTAGTAGAATTGTATGACATCATCGGCTGCAACACTACCTTAATCCGCATTCGCAAATAGTTTCGGTGCATAAACGGTGGATTGACAATTCATCGGCGAACCCTTAATTTGCAGTATGCACATCGAAACCAAGGTACTTCACGCCGGTATTGAACCTGACCCCACAACAGGCGCCATCATGACACCCGTTTTTCAGACCAGCACCTATGTTCAGGCCGCACCCGGAGAACACAAAGGGTATGAATATGCGAGAACCCAGAATCCTACCAGGGATGTATTGCAAAAAAATCTGGCGGCCCTGGAAGGCATGAATTACGGATTGTGTTTCAGCACCGGTATGGGCGCTGTGGATGCCTGCGTAAAATTGTTAAAACCGGGCGATGAAGTAATCAGCACCAACGATTTGTACGGAGGTACTTATCGACTGTTTACCAAGATTTTTGAGCCCTATGGAATTCGTTTTCAATTCGTAGATATGACTGATGCTGAAAACGTACGAAAAGCCATCACACCCAATACTAAAATGATATGGGCAGAAACCCCAACCAACCCTTTGCTTCGTATCATAGACATAGAAGCAGTTTGCCAGATTGGCCAAGCTGCCGGTGCGATTGTGGTAGTAGACAATACCTTTGCCAGCCCTTACCTGCAAAATCCGGCACAATATGGAGCAGATATTGTGATGCACAGTGCCACTAAATATATAAACGGGCACAGTGATGTGGTGCTCGGAGCGCTTTGTGTAAATGATCTTGCTCTCAGAGACCGTCTGGCTTTCATTCAGAACAGCTGTGGCGCCACACCCGGCCCACAGGATTGCTTTCTGGTACTTCGCGGAATAAAAACCCTGCACGTGCGCATGCAAAGACACTGTGAAAATGGAGCTGCCATCGCTCATTGGCTGAAGACACATCCCAAAGTTGGAACCGTATATTGGCCGGGATTTGAAGAGCATCCGGGACATTCAGTGGCTAAAAAACAGATGCGGGGTTTTGGCGGAATGATCTCATTTACCTTACAGGACGATTCCGTAGAATCGGCCATAAAATTCCTAAAAAACACCCATCTATTCTCGCTCGCTGAAAGTCTGGGCGGGGTAGAAAGTCTGGTGGGGCACCCGGCAACCATGACCCATGCCAGCATTCCTAAGGAACAACGGGAAGCATCGGGATTAAAAGATTCGCTCATTCGCCTGAGTGTAGGCATTGAACATCTCGATGATTTGATTCAGGATCTGGATGATGCCCTAAAAGCCGTTTAACCTTACAAATAAAGGGTATAAGCGCTAATTATCAAGAAAATCCCAACCCTAATTATGTAAATTATGTCAGTTCATTGACGTTTTTTATATTAATTCTGTCAGTCTATTGACGTTTTTTACATTATTTAAGTCATTTCATTGACTGTTTTAATGTTTTTTAGTAACTTTGAAGTGTGTTTGATCGAAAATTGCTAAAAATCATGGAAGACAACCTCAGCAAACAAAAGGTTTCACTGTTGCTGGGAGCACGCCGCGTAGGCAAGACCGAACTGCTTCAAACCCTATATGGCAAAAAGCAAAAAACAACGCTTTGGCTAAACGGTGAGGACAACGATACCCACATACTGCTGGAAAACCGCACCATAGCCAACTACCGAAAAATGCTGGAGGGATACCGCCTGTTGATAATAGACGAGGCACAGTTCATTCCCGATATTGCACGCAAGGTGAAGCTGATGATTGACAACATAAAACCGCTGCATGTTATCCTTACCGGCTCATCTGCATTCGATATTGAGAAAATGGGAAATCCCCTGGTAGGCAGAACACTCAATTTCCATTTATTTCCGCTTGCTCAAATGGAATGGAAGCAAAAGGAAAGCTTGCTACAAACCCGGCAAAACCTGGAAGACAGACTCATCCTGGGCAGCTACCCGGAAATAAGTCAGCTGAAAACCTACAAAGAAAAAACCGATTATCTGAGAGAACTCGTAAACACATACTTACTCAAAGATATTTTGATGTTTGAGCAAATCAACAACTCGCAAAAGCTCAAAGATTTACTGGTATTACTGGCCCATCAGGTGGGAAATGAAGTGTCCATGCAGGAGCTTGGGCAGCAACTGGGCATGAGTAAAAATACCGTTGAGCGCTACCTGGATTTGCTGAGCAAAGTATTTGTTATTTACAGCCGCAGCGGTTACAGCGGTAACCTGAGAAAAGAAGTTGCCAAAGGACGCAAATGGTACTTTGCCGACAATGGTATCCGAAATGCCCTCATCGGCGATTTCAGGCCACTAGCCGTACGCAGGGATGTGGGAGCGCTATGGGAACAATATATTCTGTCTGAAAGAAACAAGTATCATGCCTACCATAGCCACGATACAGAAAGTTATTTCTGGCGAACCTACGACCAGCAGGAAATCGACCTTATCGAAGTTGAAAACAAGCAATTGACTGCTTTTGAGTGCAAATGGACGGATGACAAATACCGGATACCCGTTGCCTTTGCCAAAGGATACCCCGAGGTGCCGTTTCATCTGATTAACCAGCGGAACTATCTGGATTGGATTGGAGCATGAATAAAAAAACGCTGCAAACCTTGCTGGATGAAAACCTTCAACAGTTTAACGATGCATCGTTTATTGCCCCTGACCCTATCTCTGTACCCCACCGATTCAGCAAAAAACAGGATATTGAAATTGCTGGATTATTCGCCGCCCTATTGGCCTGGGGCAACCGCACTTCCATCATTAACAGCGCAAACAGACTGACGGCGCTGATGGATGAAAGCCCCCATGATTTTATTGTAAACCACCGGGAAAAAGACAGAAAACGTTTCGAAAAATGGGTACACCGTACATTTCAATACTGCGACTTACTGTATTTCCTAGAGTTTCTTCAGCATCATTACACCCTTCACAACAGCCTAGAAACTGCCTTTTCGTCAGGCATGAAAATCAATGACCCTCATGTAGAAAACGCATTGATTTACTTTCACCGGTATTTTTTCTCCCTGCCCCATCTTAACAGAACCGAAAAACACCTGCAGACACCCCTAAGAAAAAGCGCGTGCAAAAGAATCAACCTATTCCTCCGCTGGATGGTACGTTCAGATGCAAAAGGGGTTGATTTCGGCTTGTGGAAAGACATCGCACCATCACAGCTTATTTGTCCGCTGGATGTGCACGTGCACCGAACTGCCACACAACTTAAACTCATTACACGCAAACAGGCAGATTGGTACACTGCGCTGGAACTCACTACCAATCTTAAAAAATTTGACGCCGAAGATCCGGTTAAGTATGATTTTGCACTATTCGGAATAGGTATGGAACTAGGTGGTAAAAAGTTGATAAAATGACGAAATGTCACATTACCGGTACGCCTATCTTTGGTACGACATTTGAAAAACAATCTTTACTAATTTTATAAAACATGGCTGAAACTTTCACAAGCGGCAACTGGAATGAAAAAGTGCTGCAATCAGACAAACCTGTACTGGTAGATTTTTGGGCAGAATGGTGCGGCCCTTGCCGTATGATCGGACCTATCGTTGAAGAAATCGCTAAAGAATACGACGGTAAAGCCGTGGTAGGCAAACTCAACGTTGACGAAAATGGCGATATCGCCGGCAATTATGGCATACGCAGTATCCCTACCCTGCTCGTTTTCAAAGGCGGACAAATAGTTGATAAGATCGTAGGTGCAGTACCCAAGCCCTCCATCACCCAAAAAATTGACGCAGCGCTGTAAACAAAATCTTTATTCAACAAAAGAGGTCGGAATAACCGACCTCTTTTTGTATATTTGATATACGATGTTACTGGAAGAGGTTCAGCAGTTTGGAAATCTTGAACTGCTTGCAAAACAAGTGGTAGAAGGTTTTATTACAGGCATACACAGAAGTCCCTTCCATGGATTTTCGGTTGAGTTTGCCGAGCATAGACCTTACAATCCCGGAGAAAGCACCAAAAACATTGACTGGAAACTATATGCCAGAACAGATCGTATTTATACCAAACGGTTTGAGGAAGAGACCAATCTTCGCTGCCGCATCGTACTGGATGTTTCGGGCAGCATGTATTTCCCGGCAGCGAGTATGGCAAAACTTAAATTCTCTGTATTGGCCGCTGCTTCAGTATGCCGATTGCTCTATAAACAAAGGGATGCTTTTGGATTGACCACTTTTGGTGAAAACATCATTCAGCAAACATCTGCCCGCAGCAGCAGGGCGCATCTGCAGGAAATCCTACATGAACTTCAGGGGTACTGGGATGTAAAAAAAGAACCCCAGACATCCATAAATACCCATATTGGTTATTGTCTTGAGCAAATTGCTTTAACCCAGCACCGCCGGAGTCTCGTGGTTATTTTCAGCGACATGTTTGAAAACCTGGCAGATGATGAAAACATCTGGAAGGCCATTCAGCAAATAAAATTCGCCAAAAATGAAATTATCCTGTTTCATGTTCAGCATGCTCCCCAGGAGGTTCAATTTTCTTTTGACAATAAACCCACACGTTTTATTGACACAGAAACGGGTGAGAATATTCTGCTAAATCCGGCAGCAATAAAAGACGCCTATCTGTCGCAAATTTCCGACATGGATAAACTGATAAAAGACCGTTGTCTTCAGTATAACATAGACTTCTACCCCATTGATGTTTCAGGGGATTTTAACCAGGTGCTGCTCCCTTTCTATCTGAAAAGAATGAAACTTGCCTAGCGGTTAAAATGCAGACGCATAGGGTTATAGTTATCAGTAAGACCATGATCCCAGCCCAGCGCACCATTCACCCATACCTTTTCTATAGAATGATTAAACAACATCCCGTTTAGCGGACTCCAACCGCATTTATACAGGATATTTTCCGGCGTTACCTTATAGTGAACATGGGGCCTGACAAGAACTAAATCGGCATAATAACCTTCTCTGATATAGCCGCGGCGGTCAATCTGAAAACAAACAGCCGGTTTGTGACACATTTTATCTATCACTTTTTCGTAACTGATTTTGCCTTGCAATGCATATTCAAGCATGAGCTGCAAGCTATGCTGAACCAGAGGAAGACCCGAAGGGCTCTGTGTATAGGGCATTTGCTTTTCCTGTAAGGTATGAGGTGCGTGGTCGGTGGCAATGATATCCAAGCGGTCGTCTAACAGGGCATTCCATAGCGCTTCTTTGTGCCGTGGTTCTTTGATGGCCGGATTGCACTTGATGAAATTGCCCAGCGTCGCGTAATCATCAGCGGTAAAATGCAAATGGTGGACACAAACTTCAGAAGTGATGCGTTTCTGTTCCAGCGGGATATCATTTCGAAACAAATCCAGCTCCTCTGCAGTGGTGATATGCAGTATATGCAAACGGGTATTGTGATTGATTGCGAGTTCCCTTGCAAATGAGGAGCTGAGCAGACATGCCTCTTCATCGCGAATCCTGGCATGTTCGGCAGGGGGAATATCTTCACCATATTGTTGAATCCACTGTGCCAGGCGTTCCTTTACGCGATTTTCATTTTCACAGTGGGTGGCTATTAAAACCGGAATCTCAGCAAAAATGCGGTTAAGCACCTCAGCATCATCTACCAGCATGTCGCCGGTACTGCTGCCCATAAAGATTTTAACCCCACAGGTTGTTTTGGGATTCACCTTTTTCAGTTCCTCCAGATTGTCATTGGTGGTGCCCATAAAAAAGGAATAATTAACCGCGCTGCGGGCAGCCCCTATGCCCATCTTTTCCTCAAGTTTTTCAATAGTGGTGGTCTTAGGAATCACATTGGGCATTTCCATGTAAGAAGTAACACCTCCGGCCAGAGCAGCACGGCTTTCGGTATATATTTCTGCCTTATGGGTTAAGCCCGGCTCGCGAAAATGCACTTGATCATCAATAACGCCCGGGGTTAGAAAACAACCCTCCGCATCAACCTCCTCAGCCACAATGTCCTGAATTCCATTGCGCTCAATTCTGGCAATAAACGGTCCTTCCAGCAGAACATCTGCCCTGTAAATTACGCCCTCATTAATAAGGCTTGCATTGCGAATTATGGTTTTTTTCATCCGAATTTTCCATACAAAAATAGGGACTGACCAAGGCACCTTCCATGATTTGTTTCTATAGGTATGACAACCTCAGGATTTACGCATGATAATTGTCATTTTTTTCACCTGTATAAAGCCAATAGCTTCGTACCATTAAACTCTACCACCATGATTGACATACCTGAAAACCATCTTGCCCACACCGTGATAGGTCTGGCAATTGAAATCCACAAAGCCCTTGGGCCCGGTCTGAAAGAGAGTGTATACCGTGAATGCCTCTTGTATGAACTTGGGCAAAACGGTATCTCAACAACCTCTATGAAACCCCTGTCTGTTACCTACAAAAACCTGCACATAGATGATGGATACAGCATAGACCTGGTGCTGGATGATAAACTGGCGATAGAGCTTGAAACCTGCGAACAGGTTACCGATCAGCATGTTCATAAAATGCTGCGAAATATGAAGCTGGGTAATTATCGCCTGGGGCTGATCATTAATTTCAATTCACCATTATTAAAGAATGGTATTCGACGGGTTGCCAACCACAGATTGCTGCCTGAAGAAAGTCGATTCCTGCCTGAATATGCAAGATATTAAGCGATTCGGGTAATTTCGCACCGTGAGCACGGGCGCTTTTAATATCCGGGTCTATGGCATCGCCATACAGGAAAGTAAATTGCTGATTTCTACAGAAATGGGCGGGGATCATGCTTTTACCAAATTCCCCGGTGGCGGACTAGAGCCCGGCGAAGGCCTTGCCGATTGCTTGATTAGGGAATGGAAGGAAGAACTGAATGTGGATATTGGCATCGGGGATTTATTTTACGTAAATGAATTCTATCAACCCAGTGCCTTCAACCCCTCACAACAGATTATTTCGTTCTATTATATGGTGAATTTACAGACAGAAATCTCTGTATATAAAGCCATTGAGAAAAGATGGAATAAAGATTATCTGGTAGAATTTCGATGGGAAGACATTCATACGCTTCAGACAGATGACTTTACATTCCCCATAGACAAAAGGGTGTTTTCACAAATTGAGGATATTTACCGCAAAATGTGAAAACTGCCGCTAATGGTTCTACGTTCGTTGTCACATCCAATCCATGTTGCCAGGTAAACATAAGCGCCTTCGGGTGCGGGTACCCCATTGATATTGCCATCCCAGTTCACATCCGGCGATTCAAGTTCAATCAGTTTCGAGCCCCAGCGGTTGTAAAGCTTCACATTATATAGCGTACCCACTTTAGGGAATTTATTCATGGGGTAGAAATCGTTGATGCCATTTCCATCCGGCGTAAATGCGTTGGGCATAAACAATGTGGAAGGATATAAATCACCTCTTTTATTGATGGTTACGGTATCCGAACCAAAGCACCCGTTGGCATCTTTCACCTTTACCCAATAGGTTCCGGGATCAATTGCTTTGTAGGTTCGTTCTGTTGTTTCATTATGCCATCGATACCACTCCATGCCCGAACCTGCATCCAGCACAGGATGAACCGACAGGCAGACGAGGGTATCATTGCCCAGATTCACGCGAGGGTTTAAAAACAAGTTTACATTAATAGAATCTGATTCAGGACAGCCAAAGCGATTGATTACGGAAATGGTAAGCTTACCCGACTTTTGCAGTCTGAAGGTATTCCCGGTAACCTCATTATTCCATACCACGGACTGAAAATCGCTGCGCGGCGTAGTCAGGAGTGTATCTATTCGCTCGCAAAACCGCATATCAGGCCCCAGTGATAAGGTGGATGGAAAATTATTCAGATTGAATGTATCCCACGTGCTGCAAAGTCCGCGTGTAACGCGTACCACATAGGTGCCGGGCGTTTTTACGGTAATGGACGATCCTGTTTCACCATTGCTCCAGCGAGTAGCGGTGGCGGTGGGGTTCTGATTGTTGAATGTGACCGGATTTCCGGGGCAAACAATGGTATCCCTGATGGATACTACCACAGGTGAAAAGCGATTGATGTAGGCAGTATCGATGGATTTGCAACCATTCACTGTGGTTCCGGCAACAATATACATTCCGGACTGACTGACTGTAATGTTGGAGGTGGTCGCACCGGTATTCCACAGATAGCTTTTCAGGCCGGAAGTTGCCCAAAGGGTTCGGGAGAATTGCTCATCACTGCAATACAAAGTATCACCGGTAATCGCCACTTTGGTGCGGTCAACGGTCAGCACCATGGTATCTCGCCATTTGCAGGTATTTTTGGTAAGCTCCAGCCAATAAAGCCCCGGTTGATTGATTGTAATCGAGGGGGTGGTTTGACCATTACTCCAAAGATAAAAATCGCCGGTAAGATTAGAGGTCAGATTGAGAGTTGCTCCTTCACAGATGGTCGTATCAGACTTTACATCGGGCTTTTCCGGTTTAAGAACTTCCATTTCTGCTTCAAAAGTATCTGAACAATTATTTTTCCATGCAATGAGTTTAATTTTAAATTTACCTGCATACGGGAACGTGTAGGTTGGCTGGTATAGATTGGATGTATCCGTACTGATTCCGGGCACTCCAAAATCCCAGTGATAGCGTGTTCCGCCCTTGCTCTGGTTTCTGAACTGATATTTATAACCACAAACCACGGTTGGCACAAAGTAAGAAGCCACTACATCAATCACACAGGCCTGCACATTAAACTGATAGTCCCGCATGGTCTCAGAAATGAGCTTTCCTTTGCGGTATTCCTTCACCCGGATTCCCACCACAAACTGACCGGTTTGCGTGGGTACCAAGGTCATTTTACCGGTAATGGGATCAATATTGAGCAAGGGATTGCCGTCAATCGGTGAATTGGTAGAATACCCGGAACCCCAGGTGATTCGGGAAAATGGTGGATTTTCAAGATTGCCGTTAAACCGGTTATCGGGCCTGGGCTGTGTTCGTGTTCCCCCTGTGTAAGGCAAAAACAAATCATAGGCAAGACTGTCGCCGTCAGGGTCTGTAGCACTGTGATCAAAATTAAGGGGCGTATTGGTACAAAGGAAGTTGGGGGGAAGCTCTTTGAAAACTGCGCTGTTATTTTCTTTTTGATTGGGAGTACTACGGGCGTCGGGTATGGCTGTCCAGTAATTTGCACCGGTACCTCCCGGATCAAACAGATTGGAAATGCTGTTATTACGGCAGCATCGCTGAAACGAGATAATGTAACCGTTTGTGCGCGGGGCCAGTGTCAGCGTGGTTTCATACCAGTAATGGTCTACACAGGCATTGGGAGCAATGGATATGCAGTTGTAGTTGGTTTTTTGGATTCTTTTGGGCCCGGTCCTCGAAATTTCAACCGGATAGCCGCTGATTATTCTCCTTGTATTTCCATCCCAAACGCCAAACCAAGCGGTGGCATCACTGGATATGGCACCCGGATCTCCATTGACACAATCAATATACAAATCGAGTCTAACCTTATACCGATTTGAACCCAGATAGGTATACGTCATTTCACCCCCAACGATGTGGGTAGCTGAAGAAACAGAAATCCACAGAAAAAATACTGCCGACAGAAGTTTCCGGAGATATGATTTAAATATATCCAATCGCTATTCTATACAAAAATACAACAAAACCCGGGGCTGCCACCAAATTAACAGGCCAAAATTGAAGGCATGCTGTAAAACATTAAACAATAAACAACCAAAGGTGAATAATCGTTTTTGAATCCTCATCTTTTATTGTTAATTTATATGCCAACTTTTTGTTAATTTTTTTATCATGAAAAAACACATTGCGCACATGGATTTGGACAGCTTTTTTGTAAGTGTAGAGCGTTTGCGCAACAGCGCCTTGCAGAACATCCCGCTGATTATTGGCGGCACGGGCGACAGAGGTGTGGTAGCCAGCTGCAGTTACGAGGCAAGGGCTTATGGGGTAAGGAGTGCCATGCCGGTAAAAATGGCCCGGCAGCTGTGCCCCGATGCCATGATCATACGAGGCGACCACGAATTATACAGCCGTTATTCACGCATGGTTACCGACATTGTGGCTGAAAATGTTCCGGTATATGAAAAAAGCAGCATTGATGAATTCTATCTGGATCTGAGTGGCATGGACCGTTTTTTTGGCTGCTGGCAAATCGCCAAAGCGTTAAGTGTGAAAATACAATATGAAACCGGTCTGCCAATTTCCTTTGGCCTAAGTGCCAACAAAACCGTGAGCAAAATAGCCACCGGTGAGGCGAAACCTGCGGGAGCCAAAAACATACTGCACGGCAATGAAAAGCCCTTTCTGGCGCCACTAAGCATAAAAAAAATACCCGGGGTGGGACAAGAAACCTACAAAACGCTTAGAGGGCTGGGTATTCAGCGTATTGAAACAGTGCAATCCATGCCGGTGGAGCTCATGGAGAAAACCCTGGGGAAAACCGGCACCGATATCTGGAAAAAAAGCCAGGGTATAGACCATGCCCCCGTAGAACCTTACCGGGAACAAAAAAGCATTAGTGCAGAGCGAACATTTGAACAGGACACCATCGATGTGCAAATGCTAAAGAGTCTTATCGTGAGCATGGCTGAAAACCTGGCCTACCAGCTTCGAAAACAACATAAAGTAACCGGTTGTGTTACCGTAAAAATACGCTACAGCGATTTTAACACCTACACAAAACAGCTACGCATTCCTTACACCAGCGCAGACCACACCCTGATTGCCTGTAGTTGCGAGTTATTTGAAAAACTATATGAAAAACGCATGCTGGTGAGACTCATTGGGGTGCGGTTCAGCGAACTGGTAACCGGCTCCCTCCAAATCAATCTGTTTGAGCACACCGAAGAAATGATTAACCTGTATCAAGCCATGGACAAAATACGCAATCGATATGGAGAGGATGCAGTAAAAAGAGCGATTGCAAATAGCTACAATCATCCCTCGGATAAGCAATAATAACCGAAATTTGGATAACAGTACCATGAAGCTAAAAAACTCAAAAAACAACGTATTTAGCCACATACTGGATATCGCGAAGATTATAGTAGGAATATTTTCTGCAGCATTCGGATCCAAGGCCTTTTTATTGCCTAACGAATTTATTGATGGAGGCGCTACAGGTATATCCTTGCTCAGTTCTGCCATTAGCGGTGCTCCATTTCACATACTCATCATTGCAATCAACATCCCATTGGTCATCATGGGGCTTAAAACGCTGGGAAAAACCTTTGCGCTAAAAACAACCATAGCTGTTATGGGGCTTGCCGTGATACTGGCTTGGGTGGAGTTCCCCGTTGTTACTCACGATAAATTACTGGTGGCTGCGTTTGGAGGGTTCTTTCTTGGTGCAGGAATAGGCCTTGCAGTAAGGGGAGGATGTGTGATTGACGGCATTGAAATTCTGGCTATTTTTTTGAGTAAAAAAACCAATACAACCATTCGTGATGTAGTCCTTTTCATCAACATAGTCATTTTTGCTTCGGCCGCTTATTTCCTGGGCACAGAAAGAGCAATGTATTCCATGATTACCTACCTGGCGGCCTCAAAAACCCTAAATTTTGTGATTGAGGGAATAGAAGAATATGTAGGGGTGACCATCGTTTCATCCCAAGGCGAAAAAATTCAAACAATGATTAGCAACAAACTGGGCAGGGGCGTAACCATTTACAATGGTAAAAAAGGATATGGAAAACGTGGAGAAACCAATGAAATCGACATCCTATATACCGTTATCACGCGCCTCGAAATCAACAAATTAAAACGAGAACTGGATTTAATAGAGCCCAACGCATTTGTTGTTATGCACAGCGTTAAAGAAACCAAGGGAGGCATCATTAAGCAAAGACCACTGAACCACGACGATTAATATTAAAAATCGCAGTACATTTGTAGAAATGCCATGAGAACAAAGTCTTTATTGTTGTTTTTAAGCATATATGCAATTAATGCCATTGCACAAACCCCTTCCCTCATTATCTGTAAAGGTTCGGGCATTAATTACAAAGAATTCAATACCGGAAACAGCTTGCCATCTGTAAGCTGGAAATGGACCTTTCAGGGCGGCGTACCCGGCAGTTCAGCACTCAGAGAGCCCAACGTAAACTACCCTGATACCGGATTATTCCTTACCTCATGTGAAAGCACCTTCTCTGATTCGAGCAAGAAGACCCAAAACATCTGGGTGCTGGTTATTCAGAGTGTCTTCGAACCCATACCCATGCGCGATACGGTTTTTTGCGGCAGCGGTATTACCCTGAACCTGAATGCTGGCAACAATTTTCGTGGTGCCCAATACCACTGGACCAGCCCTGATGTGAATTTATCCGGCAAAGACACCAACAACCGCACCCTAACCATTACCCAACCCGGCACGTATTCCGTAAAAGTATACTCACAGTGCGGCAGTACGAGTAAAACGATTACCGTTAGAAAAGGCACTCAGCCGCAGGTGGATCTGGGCAATGACCGATTTGTATGCAGAAATGCCAATGTGCTGCTGGATGCAGGTTCCGGCGCGGGGTACACCTATTTGTGGAGCCCCGGAAATGAAACTACATATTCCATCATTGCCAACCTGGCCGGAGATTATAGCGTAACGGTAACCAGTGCCGACGGCTGCCGCAAAACAGATGCCATTTCACTGATAGACAGTTGTCCGCCGGTATTCTTCATTCCCAATGCCTTCACCCCCAATGATGCAGCCCCTAACGATTTGTTTCAGCCCTATCTGGAAGGATTTACCCAGTTTTCCATGATTATCCTAAACCGGTGGGGGCAAATTGTTTACCGATCCGTGGACATGAAAAGCGGATGGAACGGAAATTACATGGGGAAACCGGCCCCATCAGGCGTTTATGCATGCCGAATTGAGCTGATGGGAACGGATAAAATACGCAGAATTTACACGGGCAATATCACTTTGCTGCGTTAATGGTTTTTCCCGAACTTCGCCCCAATGAACGGATTTGAAACCGTGTATGTGGGTGAACTTCGCACCCAAAACACACACCTGCAAAGCGGAAATAGCATTATTACGGATGCACCATCAGACAATCAGGGTAAAGGCGAGGCCTTCTCTCCCACCGATTTATGCGCGTTGAGTCTGGCCAACTGCATCATCACTACCATGGGGATTTACGCCCAAAACCACGGATACCATATTGAGGGTACCAAAGCCCATACTATCAAACACATGGGCACAGATCCCAGACGCATCGTCAGAATTGAAATCCATTTACAAATACAACTGCAGGAAAAGCACGATGAACATGCCAAAGAAGGCCTGCTGCGGATCGTTAAAACCTGTCCGGTAGCACGCAGTCTGCACCCTGATATTAAGCAGGACGTGCAGGTTGAGTTTATTTAAAGATTGCCCCGGAGCTCCTGTTCGCGCTCTATGCTCTCAAAAAGCGCCTTAAAATTGCCCTTACCAAAACTTTTGGCGCCCCTGCGCTGTATGATCTCATAAAACAGAGTAGGCCTGTCTTCCACAGGTTTGGTAAAGATTTGCAGCAAATACCCGTCTTCATCTCTGTCAATCAGAATATTCAGCTTTTTTAGCGCTTCCAGATTTTCATCAATTTGCCCCACACGTTCAGGGATATCATCGTAGTATGTCTCAGGAACATATAAAAACTCTACCCCTCTGCGTCTCAGTTCACCCACAGTTTCAATAATATTATCTGTCTCAATGGCAATATGTTGAACACCTGCGCCATGGTAAAAGTCAAGGTACTCTTCAATCTGAGATTTTTTACGACCTTCGGCGGGCTCGTTGATAGGGAATTTGATGTAGCCATTGCCATTACTCACCACCTTACTCATCAGTGCACTGTATTCTGTGCTGATATCCTCATCATCAAAAGTGATAAGCAACTTAAAACCCATCACATCTTCATAATACTTAACCCATTGATTCATTGCGCCCAGTTCCACATTTCCCACACAGTGATCTACGTACCTTAAACCCACCGGAACTACATCAATGGCATTTTTCACCTCCTTAAACCCGGGAAGAAAAGGCCCATGGTAGTGGGTGCGTTCTACAAATTTATGAATGGTCTCTCCATAGGTATGGATGGCACTGATAACCACCCAGCCGTGCTCATCCTCAAAGCGGGTGGGCTCCATGTAAGGTTTTGCACCGCGTTTTACGGTTTCTTCAAAACTTTGGGTGGCATCATCTACCCATATACTTAGAAACTTTACTCCATCGCCATGTTTGGCATGATGACGTGTAATATCAGAATCAGGTTGCAGAGAGGTAGTAAGTACCAGGCGAACTTTATCTTGTTGTAAAACATAGCTTGCACGGTCTCTCACACCCGTTTCCGGGCCCGAATAGGCAACGAGTTTGTAACCCCAGGCAGATTGATAATAATAAGCACTTTGTTTGGCATTGCCCACATAAAATTCTATGTGATCAGTTCCATTTAAGGGAAGAAAATCTTGAGCAGTCATTGTCTCTGTTGTTTCCAGCGTCTCCATTGGCCTTCAAAATAACAACAAAATATTCAATTATTGCCAATTTTCAACATTAGGCAGGGTCCACATCAAAATCAAACCAAACCCCTTTAAAATCTGACATAGCAATCACCTTAGATGAAGCATTCCACAACAATTCTTTTACTTTCCCGGCATCATCTTTTTTCTTATCCATCTTAATCAGGAGTTGCTGCAGATAATAGTTGCGCACCCTCCCTACCATAGGCGCCTGAGGCCCCATCAGTCGCTCTTTGAGTATGCTTCTGAGTACACCCGCAAAATACTTCGATGCCTCCTCCGACTTGCGCAAATCCTTGTGTCTGATGGTCACTTTTATCATCCTAAAAAATGGTGGATACTGAAACTGTTGTCGAAGCAGAATTTCATGCTGTGCAAGACCCAGATAATCATCATTCAACACCGCCTGCAAAACGGGATGTGAAGTTTGTCTGGACTGAATCATTACCTGCCCCTGTTTTGTACCTCTGCCTGCCCTTCCTCCAACCTGAAACAGCTGCTGAAAAGCCCGTTCATGGGTTCTGAAGTCCGGAATATTAAGCAGCATATCCGCATCGGGTACTGCCACCAGCCCCACATTTTGAAAATCCAGGCCCTTACTTAGCAACTGGGTGCCCACCAAAATATCGATATCGCCATTGGCAAAACCATTAAAAATCCGCTGAAAATCGCTGCGTTTGCGGGCACTTTCCTGATCCAGACGAGCAATTCTGGCCGTAGGAAAAGCAAGTGCCAATTCCTCAGCAATGCGTTCGGTACCAAACCCTTTCATGGACACTGCCGTACTTCCGCATGCCGGACAAACATTCATGGGGGGCTGGGTGTGTCCACAATAACCGCAGCGCTGCTGTCCATTGCTTTTGTAATACGTAAGGGTAATATCACAATTTACACAATGGGGTGTGTAACCGCACATATCGCAATTGATATAGGGTACAAATCCCTTCCGGTTTTGATAAACAATAACCTGGCTTTTAGCTTCCAGACACTGACTTATGGCCTCCAGCATGTGGTTATGAAATGGACCTTTGGGCTTATTTTTTTTGCCTGCTTCTGCTGTGTTTACCAGCAGCACCTGTGGCGGTGGAGTATGTATGTACCTTTTATTTAAAATTACTTTTTCCCAGCGACCTTCGGTACACAAATTCCACAATTCATAGGAAGGTGTGGCACTGCCAGCCAGTACCCTGCATTGGTGCAGACGTGCCAGTTGAATCGCGGCATCCCTGCCATGATAATGAGGCCGTTTATCAAACTGTTTGAAACTATTTTCGTGCTCCTCATCAATAACCACAACCCCCAGATCTGAAAAGGGAGCGAACAGTGCTGAACGGGCACCTACAACAAAACGAACATCCCCCCGCAATACTTTTTCATAAAGTTCTGTACGTTCATGTCCGCTGTAGTAGTTATGCCACACCCCCATTTCATTACCAAAATAATGTTCCAGCCGAGAAACCAGCTGTTCGGTAAGCGCCACTTCAGGGATTAGTAACAACGCCTGTTTTCCGTTATTTAGCGCCTGTTTTATTTGTTGAATGTATAAATACGTTTTACCGCTCCCGGTCACCCCGTAAAGCAGTACATTTTTGCCGGTTTCAAAAGCAGCCGCTACCTGATCTGCGGCTATTTGCTGTTCGATAGTTAGTTCCAGTTCATCCGGTTCTGTTACCAATCGCGCGAGGCGGTCCACCTGCCGCCTTTCCTGTATCAGCAATCCCTTTTGAACCAGCGATGATATCTGAGCTGCCTGCAGACCATGTTTTGAAAGCAATTCTTTCTTAGTCAGACTGCCTTTACCGAGACCCAGCACAGCCATGATAGCATCGGCTTGTTTAGGCGCTTTTTTTTCCAGTTGACTGAGTATTTCCTTTGCAAAAACCTCATCGTTCCACTGGGTCGACAGCGAAATAATATCCTCCCACTTGGGACGATAACGTTCAGACACCTCCTCTTTTAAAACAGCTATCCCTTTTATATAAAGGGATCTGATTTGTTTCATACCGCTTTTCTGCCCCAGCATTTCAGCAATGGAATCGGTTTTAAGCTCCTTGAGCTTTACCAGGGCATTAAATATTACGGTTTCCTTTTCATCGAGCTCAGGAATATTTTCCGGGTCAAATTCAGGATGCAACGTAAGTAAACTCTCACTTTGCAGACGAAAACCTGCGGGTAATGCGGCTGCCATTACTTCACCCGGATAACACATATAATATGAAGCTACCCATTGCCAGAACTGCAATTGAATAGGCAGCACCACCGGCTCCGCCTCCAGCATCTCCAGAATGTAGCTGGCAGTATATCCTACCGGCGGAGTTTCCGAAAACCTAAGAATAATGCCGGAATACACTTTTCGGGGTCCAAACTGAACGATAACGCGGTGTCCGGCCTGCAACAGCTCATTTAACTCTTGCGGCACCCTATATATATAGGCCTTTGGTACCGGCAGCGGCAACAATACTTCGGCAAATAGGGTTATTCGTTCCGACACACTGCGAAGATAAAACGCAGCAACCCGGATAAAAAGAGAATTACATCCACACCACCACTACCGGTGAAAGTAAGTGGATCACAATACCGGCCTTGAGGATGGCATCAGCCGATGAAAGAACCTGACTGCCGGAGGTGCTGCCCACAATGGCACTCACCAGGAATGACAGTGATGCAGAAATTAAACTGACCATGCTGTAAAAACCCATTCCATGATTAAAATTGGCATTTCCCAGCAACCACAGTGAAAGAAGCAGCATATTCAGCACCAGCAGCCACTTTCTTGCAAAGCGGGTTCCGGTTACCACCACCATGGTAGTGTAACCAAAAATGATATTGCCTTTATTGCCCTGTAAATCTTTAATTACTTCTCGGGTAAATGACAACATAAATAAGCTTCCCAGATATAAAAGCAATCCCGTATGCATATCTCCAAAATGAAGCCACACGGTCAACAGCGGCGCCAGCGCCAGCAGAGAGGCCGAAACCTCCCTCAAAAGGGGTATTTTTTGTAATTTGTGGCTGTAGAACCAGAGAATGAACACAAATACGGCCGTGAACAGAAATACTTTCAATGAAGCCATCAATGCCAGTAGTACTGAAGTCACACAAAAAATTACGTAGATGTTCAGCACGTATTCCTGACCAATCAAACGATACAACGTGGCGAATTTTGAACGATTCACCAGATCTTTATCGGCATCATAAAACACGTTGATGAGAAATGCACCCGCCACGGCAAAGGCATTAGCCAGCACAATCAGATGCAATTTGCGATCCAGGAAAATCTGTTCAGGCGTCCTGTTTTCACCAAAAATAAAAAAAGCAAGTATATATTGTGCAGCCGTTAACAACAGCACATTATACCACCTCACCGCACCCAGCAGCAAGGTAAGTTTGATCCATTTTTTCCGGCTTAGGCCGGTCATCCTATTCAAAACTGGTGAATGACCTGCAATTTATGGCCTTTTAGTAATATCTGTGCCTTTTCCAGATCTTCAGTAAAACCGAGCACGAAACCTCCACCGCCGCTTCCACACAGTTTAAGGTAATATGCATTGGTCTCTATACCTTTTCTCCAAAGGGTTTCAAACCGATCGGGGATCATGGGTCTGAAATTTTCCAAAAACAGGGTTGAGAGCTGTTTCAGGTTATCAAACAGGGGGCCTGTATCGCCTTTGAGGAATGCTTTCACACATTCATCGTTGTATTTTTTAAGTTGAGTTCTTACCAGGTTTCTGAAACCATCGTCCTTTAATTTTTGCAGAAACAAGGAAACCATACCCTGAGTTTTGCCGGGTGAGCCACTATCCATAAGGAAGATCGCTCCTTTACCGAGCGTATTCTCGTCAGGAATTGCCACAGCGCCCAGTTCTGTTTTTCCCTTTACCAGAATCGGCAGATTTAGATAACAAATCAGGGGATCCAGACCGGAACTTTTTCCGTGAAAATAACTCTCCATTGTTGACAACAACTGCTTAAGCTGCAGCAAATCATCGTTCTCGCTCACTGAGTCAGGATTGATCGGATTTAGGGCGTAGGTATCATATATGGCCGCAACCAGTGCACCACTGCTACCCACACCAAATCCTTGCGGGATACTGCTGTCAAAGTACAATCCACAGGCAATATCCCCGCTCATTCTGTCCAGATTCAGGAATCGGGTCAACAGATTATTTTCGTCTGCGAGGTACTGCCAGTAATTCCGCAAACTTTGGTTACTTTCCTTCTGCTCATAGGTCATTTCTGCTCCTGCCATCAGCAACTTCCCTTTATAGAAGTGATACGGAATGCTTAAGCCCATGGCATTTTCAATGATACCATACTCACCGAACAGTAAAATTTTGGAATAATAGAGGGTATCTTTTAGCATGATATTTTACTCAATTCGAACCGGAGCAGCACCTATTGCACTGCAAAAGTACTGTTTGTTCTGACAATATTCTAACAATTGGGACTCAATAAAGTTTTTAACTTGCTGATATTGAGCTTTTGGAAATAGCAGATGCACATTAGCGCCGGCATCAAGGGTAAACATAAGTAAAATGCCGGTATCCCTTCTAAACGCCCAAACCGCTTCAATTACCGACAGTGTAGCGGGACGCATAAGAATAAAATAAGGATTGCTGAGCATCATCATGGCATGCAATTGCAGTGCTTCTTGCTCCACAATTCGGATAAAGTCAGACATATTGCCGGTTTTCAGGGCCTGGATTATTTCCGTAAGATGCAAAGTAGCTTCTCCATATCGGGCAGCAG
>Ga0315899_10001579_pt1 | contig 25960 bp, 29 predicted proteins | sample LakEriMetagenome_2_FD_203518 | JGI IMG/M metagenome (GOLD analysis project Ga0315899, IMG submission 203518) | Freshwater fungal communities from buoy surface, Lake Erie, Ohio, United States - Buoy 4 MA112 | ecosystem: Environmental > Aquatic > Freshwater > Lake | place: USA: Lake Erie, Ohio... | reverse complement strand
CCCAGACGCTCATGATCTCAACCCTTTCAGGATTTCCTCAAGCTCGGCGATATCTTCCGCCGTCAACTGATCCTGGCTGGCGAGCTGCGCTACCAGCGGCGATACCCGCCCGCCGAACAGCCGGTTCACCAGCCGACCGGATTCGCCCGCGACATAATCGTCGCGCGCAACCAGGGGATGGTACAGGAAGCGGCGACCGTCCTGGTCGGCCCCGATCACATCCTTGGCCATCAGGCGCGACAACAGAGTCTTTACCGTCTGGACGCTCCAGTCCCGATCCTGGGTGACGCGGTCCGCGACCTCGGCAGCGGTCAAGGGCGACTGTTCCCACAGCGCCTCCATCACCACCAGTTCCGCTTCGCTGATCTTCTCGCTCACCTGATTCGACTCGGATCGTTGTAACTACATATGTAGTCGCATCGATTACAGTTGTGGTCAATAGCCTGCCGCTTGTCCGTTGCAGGTGGGGCAATGTTAAAGATGACTCTTATCCTGCCGCTTGCATGTCGAAGGCCGGAGCGGCGAGCGCGCGCCCATGATCGCGAATGCCGGAGGGCCAGTCGGCGCAAAGCGAGTCGAACTGCGCCCCGTCCCCGGCATAGAGCGCCCGGATCGCCGCTTCATAATGCGGCCGGTCGCCCGCCATGGCAGTGAGGAAATGATAGGCGGCATCCTTCGCGGCGCGTGGCGACGGCGCGGTCGCTTCCGCCTTGCGCGCGGCGTCGACCAGGCGGCGCAACGTGGCGGACGCGCCGCCCGGCTGCTGGGCCAGCCAGTCCCACTGACGCGGCAACAGCGTAACCTCCCGCGGCTGGACGCCCAGTTTCGGGCGCCCGCGCCCGCGCGGCGCGGTTTCGGAAGGGCCGCGCAAGTCTATGTCGACCTGTCGCCCGGTCCTGTCGTCGAAGAGCAGCACGGCCTGCGCGTCCTCGCCCATCGCGCGCACCGCTTCCCGCACTTCCGCTTCATCGCCCGTGGCGATCCACATATCCCCTGCAAAAGCCGTCAATGTCCGTTCCATGTCGAATCTCCTTCGGCATGGCATTATTATCCGGATAAAACTTAGTCAATATTACCCGGATAATTATTGCGGCCGGAGTTCGACCCAGGTCGGCGCGTGGTCGCTCGCCTTTTCCCGGCCGCGAAATTCGCGATCAACCTGCGCGTCGATCAGCCGGTCGGCGGCAGCGGGGCTGAGCAACAGATGGTCAATGCGGAAACCCGCGTCGCGCGGCCAGGCGTTCATCTGATAGTCCCAGAAGGTCCAGACCCCGCCGGCGGGGTGCCGCGACAGGATGGCGTCGGTCCAGCCATCGCCCAGCAGGCGGCGATAGGCTGCGCGGCTTTCCGGCTGCATCAGCGCGTCGTCCGCCATCGCCTTGACCGAATAGGTGTCGACGTCGCGCGGGATGACATTGTAATCGCCCGCAAGGATCGCCGGCACTTCTTCCGCCCAGATTTCCGCGGCGCGTGTACGCAATCGCTTCATCCAGCGCAGCTTATAGTCGAATTTGGGGCCGGGCTGCGGATTGCCGTTCGGCAGGTAGATGGAGGCAACGCGCACGCCCTTCACGTCAGCCTCAAGGTAACGGCTATGCTCGTCCTCCGGCTCGCCCTCCAGACCCCGGCGCACCTCCACCGGCGTTTCGCCGCGCGCCAGGATGGCGACACCGTTGAAACCCTTTTGCCCGTGCCAGATCGCGCCATAGCCTGCGGCCTCGATATCCTTGGCCGGGAAAGTATCGTCGCTGGTCTTGATTTCCTGAAGGCAGGCAATGTCTGGCCGCGTTTCGTCCAGCCATTCCAGCAGGCGCGGCAGGCGCGCCTTGATGCCGTTGATGTTGAAGGTCGCGATGCGCATTCCCGTATTTCCTTCCGTCATGCCAGCACAGGCTGGCCTCTCACTGCCTTCAGCATTGCGAGAGGTAAAGTGAGACCCAGCCTTCACTGAGGTGACGAAGAAAATTCCAGGCGATTATACCGAAAAGCTCGTCCCGCATCCGCATCCGGCGGTGGCGTTGGGGTTCGTGACCTTGAACGCCGCACCGGCAAGATCCGACACGAAATCGACGGCGGACCCGCGCACCAGATCGATGCTGACATCGTCCACCACCAGCGTCACGCCGTCACGTTGCACCGACAGGTCGTCGGGTTCCACGCTGTCGGCGAGGCCGAACCGGTATTGAAAGCCCGAACAGCCGCCCCCTTCCACCGACAGGCGCAGGATGGCGGGCTTGCCCTGCTTGGCGGCAATGGTCGCCACACGGGCGGCGGCGGAAGAGGTGAGATCGATATCGGCCATGATGGTGCCTAGATAGGATCATGCAAAAGGCCCGGCAAGCGGTGCTGCCGGGCCTTTGCGAAAGTTGAGGCGAAAAGATGCGTCAATCGACGGCCTTTTCCTCCGCCTTGGTCGGGCCGCCCATGGCGACCGGGGGCTTCGTGTTCATCGCCACCAGATAGTCGGGGCCGGTCACGAAAGGCATCGGGTTGATCGCCGCGCCGTCCACGCGGACTTCATAATGAAGGTGGCTGCCGGTCGAACGGCCGGTGGACCCCATGAGGCCGATGATCTGGCCGCGCTTCACAAAGCTGTTTTCGGCGACCAGCAGCTTCGACATGTGGCCGTAACGCGTTTCCATGCCGCTGCCGTGCGAGATCTGGACGAGATTACCGTAGCCGCTGGCCCAGCCCGAACGGCTGACGATGCCGTCGGCGGTGGCATGGATCGGCGTGCCCACCGGGCCGGGAATGTCGATGCCCTTGTGCATGCGCGCGCCGCCGTTGAACGGATCGGAACGGACGCCGAAGTTGGAGGTGAGCGAGAGCTTTTCGACCGGGCGGCCCGACGGGATGTAGGCGGCGGTCTTTGCGTGTCCATCCATGCGCTGGAGGCTGGCGAAGAGGGTGGAGAAGCCGACATCGGACGGCCCGAGAGGGCTCATATTCACTTCCGACGCGTCGCCATAGGGGTCATCGGTTTCCGAGGCATGGGCCGGAACAGCCGCGCACAGCGCTCCGGCAATTCCGATACCACCCAGAATGTGAGAAATCCGACGCGCGACCTGGAACCAATGCAACCCGCGAGCATTCACCGACTGAAGAACCGACATGCAGACCCCGACTTATGTCACCGGAGGCTGTTGCCCCTCGGCGCTTCCCGTGTTCAAATTCTGGCGACTTTCATCGCCCCCGCTGGGCGCAGAAGTGCAAATCCCGCCTTATGTTGCAAGCGCGGCGTAATATTCTTCCGTCAAACCGGCCTGCCGACGCGCCGAAGCGTTGAACGGCGCCTTCAGCCCACCCCGAAAATGGCGTTTCACAAGGATTTGGTAATGATTTGGGGAGTCTATCCCCAGTCGGTTCGTCGCCCAGTTGAACCATGTCGTCCCCGCCGACACATGCCGAATCTCGTCCGCCATGATCCGTCTCAGCATCCGCGCAGAGACATGGTCACCGACGCTTTCGAACCGGTCGACCGTCGCCGGCGTGATATCGAGCGCGCGCGCCTCCAGCATCCGTCGCGGTTTCCTCCGCCGCCTGCCACAAGCCGTCATGCGCGGGGAGCGCGCCATAATGGCTGCCCATCTGCCGCAAGCGCCGGTCAAGCAGCGCGAAATGCATCGCCTCCTCCGCGCCGACCTGCATCCATTGGTCGATGAAGGCATCGGGAAATTGGCGGCCGAACCGTCCGACCAAGTCGAACGCCAGGTCGATCGCGACGAATTCGATATGAGCAAGCGCGTGGAGCATCGCAGTCCGGGCGCGCTCCGACCCGATCTTCCCGCGCTTCGGCATCCGATTGGGCGGCAGCAGTTCGGGCAGGGCAGGCCGCGCCGGACGATCCGGCATCGCCGCATCGAACCGGGCGTCGAGCCGCCCCTGCCGCCAAGCGCGTGCGACGGCGCGGGCAGCCTTCAGCTTGGCCGAGGGGTCGGGCGTCAGCAGCACATGGGCGCAGGCCGCGCCTACGCTGTCGACGGAAGCGGGTAGCATCAAAGCGCCTGCGCCGCCTCCAGCACCTCCTGCGCATGGCCCTTCACCTTCACCTTGGGCCAGACGCGCGCGACATGGCCGCCCGCGTCGAAGAGGAAGGTTGCCCGTTCAATGCCCATATATTTGCGGCCATAGAGCGATTTTTCGACCCATGTGCCGAAAGCCTCGCACGCCGCGCCCTGCTCCTCATCCGACGCGAGGATGACGGAAAGCCCGTATTTGTCGGCGAATTTCTTGAGCTTGGCGGGCTTGTCCTTGGAAACGCCGATCACCGGCACACCGGCCGCCGCATATTCATCCGCCAGCGCCGTGAAATCCTTCGCCTCGTTGGTGCAGCCGGGCGTGTCGGCCTTGGGGTAGAAATAGACGACCAGCGGCTTGCCGCGATAGGCGTCCAGCGTGAAATCCACGCCGTCCGCGTCCTTGAGCGTCACCGCAGGGATGGGATCACCCTGTTCCAGCATCTTGGGCCTCCTGATAGGGGGCGGCCAGCGCGCCCCAGCTTTCCCCGACGCATTGCCGCGCCTTGGCGTAGCTTTCAAGCAGGCCGTCCCAACATTGCGCGCCGCAGGCACGCGCGACCAGCGGCCGGGTGGCTTCGGGCGGCTCGGTCGATTTGGGCGAAACGAGGCGCGAGACAACGAGGAAGCGAGTGATGAGGTCGTGCGCCGCTACCAGTTCCGGGGGCAGATGGCCGGCCGCGACCAGTTCCGCCAGCGCCACCGACAGGTCCGGATCAAACGCCATCCGGTGACGGAACTGCATGACGTGGATCAGGAATTCGAGGTCAATCAGGCCGCCGGGCACCAGCTTCACGTCGAGATTGCTGGCGGGCGGCTTGTGACGCGCAATGTCGCCGCGCATCTTCACTGCCTGGCGCGCCAGCATGTCGACGTCGCGCGGGCGCTGCAGCGTTTCCGCCAGCACGGCGTGGAGCGCCGCGCGCGCCGGTGCCGATCCGAACACCGGACGCGCGCGGGTCAGCGCCAGATGCTCCCAGGTCCAGGCTTCTTCCCGCTGATAGCGGGCGAAGCTGTCGAGACTGACCGCCAGCAATCCCTGCGCGCCCGATGGCCGCAGCCGCGTGTCCACTTCATAGAGCGGGCCGGACGCCGTCGGGACCGACAGGGCGTTGGTGATGCGCTGCGCCAGACGGTTGAAATATTGGGTGGCGCCGAGCGGTTTGGGCCCGTCGCTTTCGGTCGAGAAGTCGCCGGTGAAGAGATAGACAAGATCAAGATCCGAGGCATGGGTGAGTACCCCGCCCCCCATGCGCCCCAGCGCCAAGATCAGCAGTTCCCCGCCCGGCACCTTGCCATGAGCCTTCTCGAACTCCGTGACGGTCGCAGCGCCGAGCGCCTCGATCGCCGCTTCGGCAACCCGGCCATAGCCCCTGCCCGCCTCGATCGGATCGCCGCCCCGGATGATCTGCGCGCCCAGCGCGAAGCGGCGGTCGTTGACCCGCTGACGCACCCGGTCCAGCAGCGCCTGATAATCCTCGCCCGGTTCCAGCGCGGCGAATTGCGCGGCGAGCCGGGGCACCGGCGGCGGCGGATCGAAAGCGGAAGCGTCGATCAGCCCGTCGAGCAGTTCCGCCCGTCGCCCGAGCGCGTCTGCGAGCGTGGGGGCATGGCTCAATATTTCCGCCAGCAGCGCCACCAGCGCAGGTCGGGCGGCGAGCAGCTTGAAGAAGTTGATCGCGCTCGGCAGGCGGCCGATCATGTCGTCCAGACGGTTAAGCGCGCGGGACGGATCGGGCGCACGGGCCAGGGCGCGCATCAGGTCGGGCAGCAGCGCCTCCAACGCGTCGCGCGACGCCGCGCTGCGCAGGGCGCGAATCGTGCCGCCCCGCCAACGCCCGATCCGCGCCAGCGGCGTGTCCGGATCGGCAAAGCCCATATCGACAAGTTGCGCCTTCAGCCGCTCTTCATCGTTCGAGAGGGATCCGTCCTCCTTTTCCGGCGTCAGGCGGTCATAGTTGCGTCCCACCCACTCGACATGCGGGCGCAGCAGATCGATGAGCGCCGTCCCATCGTCCAGACCATGCAGCCGCGCCACATTGTCGAGCGCGTCCGGCGATTTGGGCAGTTCGTGCGTCTGCCGGTCCTCCACCATCTGGAGGCGGTGTTCGACCGTGCGGAAGAGGGCATAGGCCTCGTCCAGCCGCGTCGCTATTTCGCGCTCCATGACGCCGGCTTCGGCAAGCGCCCGCAGCGCCTGCCGGGTGTTGCCCGATCGTAGCGAGGGGTCGCGTCCGCCGTGGATGAGCTGATGCACCTGGGCGAAGAATTCGACCTCCCTTATGCCGCCACGGCCGCGTTTCAGGTCATATCCAGGCCCCAGCGCCTGCCCCTGCGCATAATGGTCGCGGATGCGGCGGCTGATGTCGACGATCGCGTCGATCGCGCCGAAATCCAGGCTCCTTCGCCACACGAAGGGGCGAATCTGGCGCAGGAAATAGTCGCCCAGTTGCTTGTCCCCGGCCGCCGGCCGGGCGCGAATGAAGGCCGCCTGCTCCCAGCCGAGCGCCGTCGATTCATAATAGCCGATCGCCGCGTCCACCGGCAGCGCGATGGGCGTCGCTTCAGGCGAGGGACGCAGGCGCAGGTCGACGCGAAAGACGTAACCGTCACCGTCCCGCGCGCTCAGCAGTTCGCTGACCCGCCGTCCGATGCGAACGGCGGCGTCGGCGACATCCTCCCGCCCGCCATGCGGCAGGGTATGGGGATCGTAGAGCAGGATCGGATCGATATCGGACGAATAATTGAGTTCGCGGCTGCCATGCTTGCCCAGCGCCAGCACCACGAACCCCCTGTGCTCCGCATCGGGATAGCGTTCGCGCATGGCCGTGGCGAGCGCCTCCTCCAGCGCGTCGTCCGCAAAATCCGACAGGGCGCGGGTGACGCGATCAAGATCCCATGCGCCTGCAAGATCAGCCGCCGCAACCGCAAGCGCGATAGCGCCGCGCCGTTTTCGCAGCGATCGCGCCACGCCGTCCTCCGGCATGGCGGCGTCATGCGCGGCATCGAACGCGCCATCGAAATCCGCTTCCTCCAGCCGCGACCTGACGGTGGGAAATCGATCGAGCGCGCGCGCCAGGAAAGGCGAATGCGCCCTGATCCTTGCCTCGGTTTTTAACCAGTCCGTCACGCCAGCCTCTCCGTTATATGACGGGGCTATTGCGCGGGCAGTAGCGCAATGCCAGAAACTTTTGCGGCACTTGGCCGTTCAGGGACTATGGAAATGCAACGCAAACCCCTCGGCCGATCGGCCATGGCGCGCGACGGAAACGGTCGTCTGGTGACCGTGCGCGTGCCTGCGCCCTATGAGGGCGTGGGCAATGCATTGCGGTCCACCTATGCGCCGGGTCGGGAGTCGTTACCGGACGACATGATGGCGTTGCTCGCCAAACTGGATCGGCACTAAGGCTCGGCGGGCGTTTAATCGCCCTGGATCGGCCAAAAGGTCGCTGTCGCGGTACCCTAATCTGAAAGCCCGTCCTGCTGCATGACCGGTTCGCCGCCGCCGTGCATGTCATCGCCGATCGTCGCCATGCGCGTTGGTGCGGGCACGCCGGTGATGCCGGGAATGCAGGCGGCAAGCCCCTTCCAAAATTCCGACACTAACCGCGTTCAGATCGCGCCCCTGAACGTGTCGCACTGCGCGGGGTCTCCGGTCGACAGGCCCTTGCGCAGCCATTCCATACGCTGCGCGCTGGTGCCATGGGTAAAGCTTTCCGGCACCGGCCGCCGCCCGGCCGCTTTTTGCAACGTATCGTCGCCGATCGCCTCGGCCGCGCGCATCCCTTCCTCAAGGTCGCCCGCTTCCATAAGATTGGTGTCGCGCGCGGCCCACACGCCGGCATAGCAGTCGGCCTGTAATTCCATCTTCACCTGAAGCGCATTGCCCTCGGCCTCCGAAGCGCGCTGCTGCGCCTTGCGGATTCGGTCGGCTTCGCCGGTGATGGTCTGGATATGATGGCCGACCTCATGCGCGATGATATAGCCGATCGGGAAGTCGCCCGGCGCGTTGAAGCGAGTCTTCATCTCGTCGAAGAAATCCGTGTCGAGATAGATGCGCTGGTCGGCGGGACAATAGAAGGGGCCCATGGCGGACATCGCAGCGCCACAGCCCGACTGGCCGTTCTGGCGGTAGAAAACGAGCGTGGGCGGCGGATATTCCTGCCCTTCCGCCCGAAAGATGTCGCTCCAGCGCCGCTCCGTCGATCCCAGCACCTTCAGGGACACGCGCTGCACATCCGACAGATCTTGCACCTTGGGCCGCTCGCTCTGGACCTGCTGCCCGCCGCCGCCCCCGCCGATCAGGCTGAGGGGGTTCATCCCCATGACCGCCATGATGATGAGCACGACCACAATCCCGCCGCAGCCGAACCGGCTGCCAACCAGCGGCAGCAACATGCCCAGGCCACCGCCCAGCCCGCCGCCTAGGCCGCCACCGCCGCGTCCGTCCTGCACCTCATAATGAGTGCTTTCCTGTTCGTCGTCGAGCCGCATGCCGCCTTCCCCTTTCGCGATCGTTTCCTAAGCGATCCAGGCGTGGAGGGGAACCGCCGGGTTGACGGAAGGTTGCGGTCGGCAGCGATTTGTTACCAGAGTTTAAGTTGGAATGAGGCACCGAGAGTCTATATTGCACTGCATCATGGCTGACATCGAACCGCATCCCGCAGACCCCGCGCCACCGCGCCGCGCGCGAACGCCGTTGCCCCTCCCCCGGGAGGTCGCCCTGCTGCTGCAGGGCGGCGGCGCGCTGGGCTCCTTCCAATCGGGCGTCTATGAACGGCTCGATGAACTGGGGATCGACGTCAGCTGGGTCGCGGGCATTTCCATCGGCGCGGCCAACGCGGCCATCATCGCCGGCAATCCGCCGCATCGCCGGATCAGCCGCCTGAAAAAATTCTGGTACACCCTGTCGGGCGGGATGCCCAACGTCATCCTGCCCGATTTCGACCCGATCCGCGAAGCTGCGCATCTGGGTGCCGCCGCCACCGTCGCAACCTTCGGCGTGCCGGGCATGTTCCGACCGCGCTTGTGGCCCGCGGCGCTGATGCCCGAAGGGACGCCGGGCGCGATCAGCTTCTACGACAGCGCCCCGCTCAAGGACACGCTGGACGCCTGCATCGACTGGGATCTGCTGAACGACGGGCCGGTACGGCTTTCAGTCGGCGCGGTGGACGTGGAGACCGGCAATTTCGCCTATTGGGACACGCGCGGGCCCGGCGGCAACACGCGGATCGACGCGCGGCATATCATGGCGTCCGGCGCTCTGCCGCCCGGCCTGCCGCCCATAGAGATTGACGGGCGCTGGTACTGGGACGGCGGCATCGTATCGAACACGCCGCTTTCCCATGTCCTCAACCACCAGACCGACGACATGCTGGTGTTCCAGGTCGATCTGTTCCCCGCCGAAGGGCCGATGCCGCGGCAGATGACCGACGTCTATTCCCGGATGAAGGATATTCAATATAGCAGCCGCACCCGGCAGGTGACGGACCAGTATCTGCGGCTGCGGCGGGAACATGGCGCGATCAAGGCTCTGCTCGACAAGCTGCCGCCGAACCTGCGCAACGATCCCGACGCGCTGCGCCTCAGCGGAATGCTGGATTGCGCGTCGGTCAACATCGTCCATCTCATCTACCGCTCGCGGAACTGGGAAAGCGGCGCGAAGGATTTCGAATTTTCCCGGTCGACCATGCTCGACCACTGGAGTCAGGGCCGCGAGGCGGTGGAGGAAGTGATGCACAAGGGTGATCTCATCGCCCGCAACATCCTCGACGGCAAAAGCGCGACCTTCGACCTCGACGCACCGGATCATCTCAAGGAGAAGAGCGCATGAGCAAGTCCCTCGCCGGCAAGACGGCCCTCATCACCGGTTCCACCTCCGGCATCGGGCTTGCCTATGCCAAGGCGCTGGCCGGGGAAGGCGCGAACATCGTCATCAACGGCTTCGGCGATGCGGCGGCGATCGAAAGGGAACGCGTCGGGCTGGAGGACCTGTCCGGGGCCAAGGCGCTCTATTCGGGCCACGATCTGACCAAGGTCGACCAGATCGAGGCGATGATGAAGGAAGCCGCGGACACCTTCGGCGGCGTCGACATCCTCATCAACAATGCGGGCATGCAGCATGTCGCCCCGGTGGAGGAATTCCCGCTCGACAAATGGGACCTCATCATCGCGCTGAACCTCAACGCCGCCTTCCATACGACGCGGCTCGCCATTCCCCATATGAAGGAGAAGAAGTGGGGGAGGATCATCCAGACCGCATCGGCCCACTCGCTCGTCGCCTCGCCCTTCAAGTCGGCCTATGTGACCGCGAAGCATGGCCTTGCCGGCTTCACCAAGACGGTGGCGCTGGAAGTCGCGACATTCGGCATCACTGCCAACTGCATTTCACCCGGCTATGTCTGGACCCCGCTGGTGGAGAACCAGATTCCCGACACGATGAAGGCGCGGAACATGACGCGCGAGCAGGTGATGAACGATGTGCTGCTCGCAGGTCAGCCGACCAAGCAGTTCGTGACGGCCGAACAGGTCGCGGCCACCGCCCTCTACCTTTGCAGCGACGCGGCGGCGCAGGTAACGGGCGCCAATCTCAGCATCGATGGGGGGTGGACGGCTCAGTAAGCCGTTCATCTTCCAGAAAGTTTCCGTGGCTTTTTTGCAACGCAGCGAGATTTTAGCGAGACAGAGGAAACCCGCGAAGATTGCTACGGGTTAAGCTCCCTGCAAACGCAAACTAAACTTCGCAGGATTTCATCATGAAAAAATTCCTCTTCGCCGCCGCGGCGATTGCCGCGCTGCCCTCGGCTGCCTTCGCGCAGGAAACCGCGCCCGACGGCACCGACGCCTTCGGCATTGAGCCCTATGTCGGCGTGCTCGGTGGTTATCACACATTCGATCGCGGCAGCGAGTTCGGCCGCATTCCTGGCGAAACCATCATGAACGGCGCGCTGATCAGCGGCATCGCGGGCGTGAACGTGCCGCTCGGCCCGGTCTTCGTCGGCGTGGAAGGTAACGCCACCAAGGGCTTTAGCGACATCGACTGGGAATATGGCGTCAAGGGCCGTTTCGGCGCGCGCGCCGGTGAAAGCGGCCTGATTTACGCGTCGGCCGGCTATCAGTGGGTCAACGGCAAGGGCGGCTGGCCCGACCGCAAGGACTGGATGTACGGTGCAGGCGTTGAGGTTGGCCCGAAGGACATCGGCCTTGGCGGCATCACCGGCAACAGCGGCGTGCGCGTCCGCTTCCAGGTCGACACCTATGACTGGGACAGCTTCCGCCCGATGGCCGGTCTGGTGTTCCACCTCTGATCGGCACACCGGTACATTCCGGTACATAGCAGGAGGCCCGTTTCCGCAAGGAAGCGGGCCTTTTCTTTTGCCCCTTTTCGCGCGCGCTTTTCCTTTTATCATGGCGGCCAGCAAGGGAGACAATCGAACATGCGCCATGCGCTCACGGCCGTTCTGGCCGCCGCCAGCCTATCGTCCGCCGCCGCCCAGACGCCGGCAGCCCAGAACCAGACGCCCATGCCGGCCGGGCAGGCGCCGCAGCCCGCAGCCGCGCCGCAAAGCGAAATCGGCGCTGCCATAGCCAAGGATATGGACGGCCTGATGACGCTCTATCGCGATCTCCATGCCAATCCGGAACTGTCCCTGCAGGAGGTGAACACCGCTGCCAAGCTGGCGAAGCGGCTGCGTGCACTGAAGTTCGACGTAACGGAAAAGGTGGGCGGCACGGGGGTCGTTGCGGTGCTCAAAAACGGGTCCGGCCCCGTTCTGCTGATCCGCGCCGACATGGATGGGCTGCCTGTGGTGGAGCAGACCGGGCTCGATTTCGCGTCGAAGGTACGCACCAAGACGCCTGAGGGCGTGGAGACCGGCGTCATGCATGCCTGCGGCCATGACACCCACATGACCGCCTTCATCGAAACGGCCAAGCTGCTCGCGGCACGGAAAAAGGAGTGGGAGGGCACGCTCGTCATGATCCTTCAGCCCGCAGAAGAAGTGGGCAAAGGCGCGCGCGACATGCTGGAGGACGGACTTTATACCCGCTTCCCGCGCCCGACCCACGCCCTTGCTTTCCACGATGCCGCGAACCTGGTCGCAGGCCAGATCGGATACACGCCGGGCTATGCGCTCGCCAATGTTGACAGCGTCGACATCGACGTGAAGGGCGTGGGCGGCCATGGCGCCTATCCGCAAACGACGCGCGATCCCATCGTGCTGGGCGCGCGGATCGTGACCAGCCTTCAGACGCTGGTCAGCCGCGAACAGGAGCCGCAAGACCCTGCGGTGGTGACGGTCGGCAGCTTCCAGGGCGGGGCCAAGCACAATATCATCCCCGACGACGCGAAGCTGCTGCTGACCGTGCGCAGCTATTCGGACGAAACCCGCGCCAAGCTGATCGAGGGGATCAAGCGCATCTCACGCGGAGAAGCCATTGCCGCGGGCATGCCGGACGATCGGATGCCGGTGGTGACGGTGAAGGATGAATTCACCCCGTCGACATACAACCCGCCTGAATTCGCCGAGCAGATGGCAGGATTGCTGAAAGCCCATTTCCCCGAAGGCCGCGTGGTGAAGACGCCAGCGGTGATGGGTGGCGAAGATTTTGGCCGCTTCTATCGGGCGGACAAGAGCATCAACAGCTTCATCTTCTGGGTCGGCGGCGTTCCGGCCGACAAGATGGCGGCGGCAAAGGCGGGCCAGGCCACCCTGCCCTCGCTCCACAGTCCTTTCTGGGCGCCGCAGGCCGATCAGGTCATCGCCACGGCGAGCGAGGCGATGACCGTGCTGGCGCTCGATATATTGAAGAAGGACTGAGATACGAGGCCAGCCCGGCATCCTGGACCCCGGCGCAGGCCGGGGTCCAGGGACTGAGGGCGACGCCCATGAAGCTCCGCGCCTCAGGCTGGACCGGCGAGCGACGGGCTCACGCCCCGAAACCGCCGTCGATCGTGTGCATCGCGCCAGTGACGTAGGACGCTTCGGGACCGGCAAGATAGGCGGTCAGTCCGGCAACCTCTTCGGCGTGGCCATAGCGCTTGATCGCCAGGAAGGGCTTGACGATTTCGGCGATTTCGCCGTCGGCCGGGTTCATGTCGGTGTCGATCGGGCCGGGCTGTACAATGTTCACCGTGATGCCCCGGTCCCCGAAGTCACGGGCCAGACCCCGCGCCATGCCCTGCAAGGCTGACTTGGTGAGCGAGTAGGCCGCCGCCCCGGCAAAGCCCGTGCGATCGCCGTTGATCGATCCGATCACGATGATGCGGCCGCCATCGGGCATCTGCCGCGCGGCTTCGACAGACGCGTGATAAGGCGCGCGGACGTTGATGTCGATCATCCTGTCCACCGCATCGGAATCGAAGCTGAGCGGATCGCCAATGATCGCGACGCCGGCATTCACCACCAAGATGTCGAGCGGCCCCTGCGCCGCCACCACGTCGATTACCTGTTGGCGGTCGGCGGCGTCGGAGCGGACGGCAGTGGCGCCGGTCTCCGCCGCCAGCGCCTGCGCCGCATCATGCGATCCCGAATAGGTGAAAGTCACGTGCGCGCCATCCGCCGCGAACCGGCGCACGATCGCCGCGCCGATGCCGCGGCTGCCGCCGATGACGAGTGCCTTTTTGGATGAGAAGTCAGTCATGGGAGCCTTCCTTGAGAATTTTGTAGCAGTCGCTATGTATAACGCCGAAATGCCCGTTCAAGGATTTTTATAGTGGTCGATAAAGAAAAATCGAGAGGCCGAGGCCGGCCTCGCGCTTTCGATCGGGACGAAGCGCTGCAGAAGGCGCAGGCACTGTTCCACGCGCATGGCTATGAAGGGGTGGGCGTGGCGGCTCTGGCGGATGCGATGGGCATCAATCCGCCCAGCCTCTATGCCGCTTTCGGGAGCAAGGCCGCTCTCTATGAGGAAGTACTCGCGCGCTATGATTGCGCCGCGGCGCCGATGCGCGATCTTCTGGCTCCGGGCGGCGATCCGGGCGAGGCATTGTCCACGCTCTTGCGCGAAGCGGCGGCGATTTACGCCGCCGATCCCCAGGCGCCCGGCTGCCTGGTGCTGGAGGGAGCGAGAGGCGTCGATCAGGACGCGAGTTGCCGTGCCCGCGCCGTTCTGGACCTCAGTTGCACCCGGATGCGCGACTTCGTCGCCATGACCCATCCCGACAAGGCGCAGGTCGTATCGGACTATATGGCGGCCATCATGTCCGGCATGTCCGCCGATGCGCGGGCGGGCAAACCGGCGGCGCAGATACTGGCCGTAGCGGACATGGCAGGGCTGGCGATCCGGGCGATGCTGGGCGAGCGCTGACCGCCCTGCCGGATCATCGGGGGCGATGCCCCTTGCGCCATTTGGTGAACAGGTGCCGCGCCAGCATGAGCGGCGGCATGCGCAGCAGGTGCGATCGGACATAGAAAGCGAAGACCAAGGGCTTGCGCGTTTCGCGTCCCCATCCCTCGCGGGCAAGCAGTCGGGCGCGGAGGATGCGATCCCACAGGGTCAGCCGTGCGCCTGGACCATAGAGAGCGGCGGCCAGACGCTGCGCCTGCGATACCTGACGCGCAAGTCCATGGCGGCGGGCGCGATGGTCCAGCACCGCCGGATCGGCATCCGGCAGCAGGCAATGGATGTCCCACAGGTTGCGCAACCCGCCCTGCAAGTCGCCGTCCGCCAGCATATGCGCTGCCGCATGGACAATGCGGTCTTCGGCAGACAGTATATATAATCCATCGGTTATCTGAATGGCCTCTGCCAGCATGGCGGGGGCATCCGGCTTCGGCCCGGCGGTGAGCGGGAGGATGGTGTGGTGGACATCGATCATCCGGTCCCGCTCGACATGGATGAGCGGCGGCAGTTCGTGCATCCATTGCCGGTAATAGGCATCGTCATAGGCGTCTTCCTTCACCCATTCCCAGCCCGCCGCGATCAGTGCCCGCTCGACGTCAGCCATTGCCGCGCGGGGCACGAGAATGTCGAGATCGCCGATGAAGCGCCCCTCCCCGGCTTTCAGGCCAGCGGCGGCATAGGCGGTCCCCTTGAGCAGCACGACCGGAATGCCGAGGGGCGCCAGCGCATGACGGGCCCGATCCGCTTCCCACAGCGCCTGCTGCGCCTCCCGCGCCGCATCCGCCACCGCGTCGGCAAGGATCGCGCGCGCTTCTGCCGGCACCGCCTGCCCGTCCAGGCGCAAGGCCAGCGTGGCGATCAGCCGCTCCGCCTTCGCCGCCGCGAGCAGCGCGTTCCACCCGTCCGCGTTCAGTCCCGCGACCGAGGCCGGATCGCGCAACGCCCGCACCAGCAGGGCCGCGCTCATGCCAATGCCTCCCACAGGCGATCGACCATGTCGAATGCCGCCTCGCCCGAGGGGAAGTCGATGGCGCGCGCCGGAACCTGCGTCACGAAACGGGTCAGGGCGGTGAAGCTCCGTTCGCCTAGCGTGACATAATTGGTCGACGCCTGCGTCAGCCGCATGAATATCTCACCTTGTCCGAGCGGACGGACATCCGCCGCATGGCCGAAGCGGGGGAAAAGCAGCAGCGCGGGCTTCGCCCCCTCCCCCATCCGGCGCACGGCGTCGGCGCGCGGCACCATGTGGCGAATGTCACCCTTTGCCGTGGCGCGAAGCAGCGGCCCCATCCGCTCTGGCCCGACCGCCGCCGTCACTACGTCGATCGCCTGGTTCTTCAAACTGACGAGCCGGGGAAAGGGCAGGATCATGCCGCTATCGAGATCGAGCAGCGCGAATTCGTCGCCCATCAGCCGCCAGCCTCTTTCTCCCAGCAATGCAGCCAGGGTGGACTTGCCGGAACCCGACTCGCCCGTCATCACAAGCGCCCGGCCGTCCTTTTCGACGCTGGACGCATGGAGCAACAGGTGTCGCCGCCATCCAAGCGCCATTTGCAGGTTCATGCCCATCTCCGCCGCGAGCAGGCCATGCGCCAAACTCATGGGCGCAGCGTCGGCCAGTCCGTGGTCGCCGGTGATGAAGATCGACGGGCGCAGCCAGCGCCGGGCGAAGCCGGTCGGCTGGAGCCGGACGGTGAAATCCGCGACCGCGTCCGAAACATCGGGATAGGCGGCATAGAGCTGCGCCAGTTGCGCGATGGGCTGCGGCCATGTGGAACCGATACGGAATGTCGCGGGTCCGATCTTCAGCCTGATCGCGTGCTTCATGCCCGGCGCACCAGCCCGAGCGCGACCAGGGATTCAAGATGCGCGCTGATCTCCGCCACCGCCTCAGCGCGTTCGCCAAGGTCATAGTCGCGGGCGAGTGCATCATGCACCATATCGGCGGTCATCGCCATGCCGTCGGCAAGCTGCGCCAATATCTCCGGCACGGGGCTGATGACCATGTGGGTCTGGCCCGACCGCCGGTGATAGAGCAGGACGAGATCGTCGAGCGCGCAGGCTGCCACAGCGTCTGCCGCATCCCGGCGGTAGGCAATGATCGCGTCCACGTTCGGCACTTTTGAAGCTCCCGTCCCGCCGCTTTAGCGCGCAAGACGTAGCCAAGAGCCTAACGCATGGATACCGGTTTCAGACCGTCGACCGCCGTTCAGCGCGGCATCTGCAGCGACGCGTAACAAGTGAAGCCGCTCGTGCCGCGCTGCAAGCGACGGATATAGTTGAGATAGGCCTGGTTCTGCTCATAGCCTACGCCCGGCAGGCGGCCGCCGCGCATCGCCTGCTTGACCTGCTCGCCGGTGAAGGGCCGCCCCGATCCGGGGAAGGCGCCCGGCGTGCCCGCAGGGACCAGTTGGCCGTCAGGGGCGACATAATTGGCGGCGCGCCCCTGATCGGGGACGGGGATAGTGCAGTTGAGCACGGATGCGGCGGTATTGGCCAGCGCCGGGCGGATCGAGACGATGGCGGATGCGGCGACCGCACCCCCCATCAGCAACTGGCGACGCGAGGGCGTAACGATCGACAGCGCATCGTCCTGATCCGCAGGGCCATTGCCATGCGGGTCATGCTGCTGTTCGGGCGTCGGCTCGCTCATTCGATAATCCTGTTGCTCGTCGCGCTTGCCAAAGCGTAAAAATTGCACGCTATTGCCGTGAGCCATCGCAGCAAATGCGCGAAAAATCCAGCGCGGTAACCATGAATCGACTGACCATCTCCCAGATCACGGCTTCACTGGCCATGCTATTGCTCGGCACGGGCGGGGCGCTGATGCTGGGCGCTTCGCCCATGGCCATCGGCCTGCCGATCCTGGCGGGCCTCATCGTCCTGCTGATTTGCGCGGAGGGCGGCACGGCACGGGTCCACGAAGCGCGCGAGGCGACGGACCTGCCAGACCTGACGGCCCATGCCGACTTCGCCAGCCTGCTGGAGGGGATTTCCGACCCGCTGATGCTGGTGGAGCGCGGACGCATCGTGCGCGCCAACCGGGCGGCGCAGCGGCTGCTGGGCAATCATATCGAAGGGGAAGATGCGCGCATCGCCATCCGCCACCCCGCAGCCGCCGAACGGCTGGCCAGCATCGCGCCGCTGGCCGAACCGATCATGGTCGAGCTGGTGGGGCTGGGCGCGCGTGACCAGCGGTGGCAGATGCGCGTGGCGCCGGTGGGCGCGGTGGCCGACGCCAGGCGGCTGGTGCATCTGGTCGATCATAGCGGCACGCACGCGGCCGAGCGGATGCGCGTCGATTTCGTGGCCAACGCCAGCCATGAACTGCGCACCCCGCTCGCGGGCATATTGGGTTTCATCGAAACGCTGGCCGACCCTGAACTGGGCAAGGACGGGGATACGCGCCAGCGCTTCCTGAAGATCATGGACGGCGAAGCGCGCCGGATGCAGCGGCTGATAGACGACCTTATATCCCTGAGCCGGATCGAATCGGAGAAATATCGCCCGCCTGATGCCCGCGTGGACCTGTCCGAACTGGCGGCGGAGGTGGTCGGCGTATTCCGGTCCAGCCATGGCGATCGGGGCCGGGATGTGGAGATGGAGATCAGCCCCGGCCTGCCGGCGGTCCAGGGCGATCGCGCGCAATTGTCCCAACTGCTGCACAATCTGATCGGCAATTCGATCAAATATGGCCGCCCCGGCACCCCGATCCACGTCACCCTGGCGGAAGGACCAAGCGGGATGGCCCGGCTGGTCGTGGCGGACGAAGGCGAAGGGATCGGCCCCGATCATCTGCCCCGCCTGACCGAGCGCTTCTACCGCGTCGATTCGGGCCGCAGCCGCGCCATGGGGGGCACGGGCCTTGGCCTTGCCATCGTCAAGCATATCGTCGAACGCCACCGGGGGCGGTTCGACATCGCCAGCACGTTGGGCAAGGGGACGACCATCACGGTGCTGCTGCCGCCGCCGATCGAAGAAATCGCGCCACGGAATGACGAGAAAAAGCGGCCTTCCGCGCTTTCGGGCACCATGTCATGAAAATGAAACCTGCCTGTCACAAATGCGCGATGGTCCGCGACTAGGGCCGCATCCTGAGGGGGGCGGCGACAAGCGAATCGCGGCCTTGCAATGGAGGTTCCCGTGACGAAGTTTGCCCTGTTCGCCGCCTGCGCCGCGAGCGTCATCAGCCTTGCCGCCTGCGGTGACCAGAGCGGCGGTGCCGGAGCGACCCGCGACCAGATTCGCGCGGTCGGATCCTCCACTGTCTATCCTTTCGCAACGGCCGTCGCCGAACTGTTCGTGCAGGGCAATGCCGGCATGAAGTCGCCGATCATCGAATCCACCGGTACGGGCGGCGGGATGAAGCTGTTCTGCGCCGGCGTCGGCGCGCAGCATCCCGACATCGAGAACGCTTCCCGCCGGATGAAGAAGTCGGAGTTCGACCAGTGCCAGGCCAACGGCGTGAAGGACATCATCGAAATCCAGGTGGGCGTTGACGGTCTGGCTTTCGCCCAGGCGAAGAATGGCCCCGCCATCGCCCTCACTCCCAAGATCGTCTATGAGGCGCTGGCCGCCAACCCCTACGGCAAGGGCCCGAACAAGGCGCAGACCTGGAAGGATGTCGATCCCAGCCTGCCGCCCATCACCATTTCCGTCTTTGGCCCGCCTTCGACCAGCGGCACCCGCGATTCGCTGGCGGAACTGATCCTGGAGAAAGGCTGTCAGAGCGACCCGGCGATGAAGGCGCTCAAGGACAAGAATGAGGACGAGTATAAGGCGACCTGCACTCGCGTTCGCGAAGACGGAAAATATGTCGATTCGGGCGAGAACGACAATCTGATCGTGCAGAAGCTGGGAGCCAATCCCAATGCGGTGGGCGTGTTCGGCTACAGCTTCCTGGAAGAAAATAAGGACAGCCTGAAGGATGTGCCGATCAACGGCATCCAGGCGACCTACGAAACCGTCTCGACCGGCCAGTATCCCGGTGCGCGCCCGCTCTACATCTACGTCAAGAAAGCGCATATGCAGGCCATACCGGGCCTCCAGAATTTCCTGAACGTCTTTGCTGCGAACTGGAACCCGGATGGCGCCCTGACGAAGCGCGGCATGGTCGCTTCCCCCGAAGAGATCCGCAAGAAGAGCGCCGAAACGGTGAAGGCGCTGACCGTCCTCAACGGCGCCGACCTGAAGTAAGAGGGATATGACCGGACCAGCCATCTTCCTGCTGCTCGCGGGCCTGGGCGCGATCGCCTGGGTCAGCGCCCGAGCCCGCGCGCTGCGCCTCCAAACCGTTGCGCGGGCGAGCGGGCGGCGCGACGCCGTCCATTCGCTGCCCGGCTATCATGGCTGGTACGTGGCGCTGTGGACACTCGTTCCAGCGGCGATCTTCCTCGCCGTCTGGGCCAACGTTGCGCCCGGTCTCGTCACCCAGAGCGTGCTGGCCGATCCCGCGGCGCAGGCGCTGCCCACCGACGCCTTCTCGCGCTCCGCGGTGCTGGGCGAGGCGCGGGCCATCGCCACCGGCAGGCAGGCTGGCGCGTTCAACCCGGCTAGCCAGGCACTGGTCCAGCCCTATCGCGACGCCGACACCAAATATGGCGTCGCCGGTGCCATCCTTGCGCTGCTGCTCGCCTTTGCCGGTGGCGCCTTCGCCTTCACCCGCGTCCGCCCGGACTTCCGCGCGCGCACCCGGGTCGAACGGCTGGTGATGGCGCTGCTGCTGATCGCATCGCTGCTGGCGATCGTCACCACGCTCGGCATCGTCGCCTCGCTGCTGTGGGAAAGTTTCCGCTTCTTTTCGATGGTAAATCCCATCGACTTCCTCTTCGGCCTGAAATGGAGCCCGCAGTCGGCGGCCATGGGCTATGGCAACGAGGACGCATTCGGCGCGGTGCCGCTCTTCTGGGGCACCATCTTCATCGGTGCAATCATCGCCATGATCGTCGCCATCCCGCTGGGGCTGATGAGCGCAGTCTATCTGACGCAATATGCCAGTCCCACCGTCCGCAAGTGGATGAAGCCGATCCTTGAGGTGCTGGCGGGCGTGCCGACGGTCGTCTACGGCTATTTCGCCGCGCTGACGGTCGCGCCGGCGTTGCGCGACCTTGCGGTATCGATCGGCATCAGCGGCGCATCGTCGGAAAGCGCGCTCGCCGCCGGCCTCGTCATGGGCGTGATGATCATCCCCTTCGTATCCTCCATGGCCGACGACAGTATCGCCGCCGTGCCGCAGTCGATGCGCGACGGCAGCCTGGCGATGGGCGCGACAACCAGCGAGACGATCACCCGCGTCCTCATCCCCGCCGCCCTGCCCGGCGTGGTCGGCGGCGTGCTGCTGGCCGTCAGCCGCGCCATCGGCGAAACGATGATCGTGGTCATGGCGGCGGGACTGGCGGCAAATCTGACCGCCAATCCCTTCGCCAGCGTGACCACGGTGACGACCCAGATCGTCCAGCTGCTGACGGGCGACCAGGAATTCGACAGCGCCAAGACACTGGCCGCCTTCGCGCTCGGGCTCGTCCTCTTCATCGTCACCCTGCTGCTCAACATCGTGGCCCTGCGGGTCGTGAAGAAATATCGCGAGGCTTACGAATAATGACCGTCGAAAGCTCTCCCGGTCGCCTCCCCACCGACTGGAAATCGGACGCGATGCGCCGGCGGATCGCCCGCCGCTACGCCGCGGAACGACGCTTCCGCCTGCTGGGCCTGGGCGCCGTGCTGCTGTCGGCCGCGTTCCTCGCCTTCCTGCTCGTCACCATGATGGGCAACGGCCTGCGCGGCTTCACCCGCACGGAAATCGCGCTGAAGGTCGACTTTCCCGCCTCGCCGCTGCTGCTCGATCCCGATGCCGTCACCGACGAGGCGCTGGCCAATGCCAACCTGCCGATGGTGACGAGCACGGTCGCCAAGGCGGAGCTGGGCGACAAGGCCGACGACCTGCTGTCGCCCTCCGCCTGGGTCAGTATCCGTGATGCGATCAAGGCCGATCCCAAGATTCTGGGCCGGACGGAAACGATCAGCGTCCCCGCGTCCACCGCGATCGACCTTGCCGTCAAGAGCGACGGATCGCCGGAGGCGGAGGCCGCCGTCGACCGGCTGAGCCGGGCGGGCCTGCTGTCTACCGGCTTCAACTGGAACTTCCTGACCGCCAGCGACGGGACCGATCCGACGCAGGTGGGCATCTGGGGGGCGTTCAAGGGATCGCTGCTGACGATGCTCGTCACCCTGATCCTGAGCTTTCCGATCGGCGTGGCCACTGCCCTCTATCTTGAGGAATATGCGCCCAAGACCTGGTGGACCGACATCATCGAAGTGTCGATCAACAATCTGGCGGCGGTGCCATCGATCATCTTCGGCCTGCTGGGTCTCTCCATCTTCCTCAACCTGGTGCATCTGCCGCGATCGGCCGCCCTGGTGGGCGGCATGACGCTGGCGCTGATGACCATGCCGGTCATCGTCATCGCCGGCCGCAACGCGATCAAATCGGTGCCGCCCAGCATCCGCGACGCGGCGCTCGGCATCGGCGCGTCGCCCGTGCAGGTGGTGTTCCAGCATGTCCTGCCGCTCGCCCTGCCCGGCATCCTGACCGGCACCATCATCGGCATGGCGCGCGCGCTGGGCGAAACCGCGCCGCTGCTGATGATCGGCATGCGCGCCTTCATCGCCACGCCTCCGGGCGGCGTCACCGATCCGGCGACCGTGCTGCCGGTGCAGATCTTCCTCTGGTCCGACGAAGTCTCGAAGGGCTTTGTCGAAAAAACCTCCGCCGCGATCATCGTCCTGCTGGTCTTCCTGCTCGCGATGAACGGCCTCGCCATCTACCTGCGCAACAAATTCGAAAAACGGTGGTAACCGCCATGACCGAAGAACAGAAAAACCTCGCCCCCGCCGACCCGAAGATGACCGCGCGCGACGTGAAAGTCTTCTACGGCGCCAAACAGGCGATCAAGGGTGTGTCCATCGATGTGGACATGGACAATGTCACCGCCTTCATCGGTCCGTCGGGCTGCGGCAAGTCGACCTTCCTGCGCACGCTCAACCGCATGAACGACACCGTGGCCTCGGCCCGGGTCGAGGGGGAAATCACGCTCGACGGCGAGAATATCTACGCCCCCTCGATGGACGTGGTGCAGCTGCGCGCCCGTGTCGGCATGGTGTTCCAGAAGCCCAATCCCTTTCCCAAGTCGATCTACGAGAATATCGCCTACGGCCCGCGCATCCACGGACTGGCCGCGAGCAAGGCGGACATGGACGTGATCGTGGAAAAGTCGCTGCGCCGCGCGGGGCTGTGGGAAGAAGTGAAGGATCGGCTGTCCGACAGCGGCACCGCCCTGTCCGGCGGACAGCAGCAGCGCCTGTGCATCGGGCGCGCCATCGCGGTCGAACCCGAAGTCATCCTGATGGATGAGCCCTGTTCGGCGCTGGACCCCATCGCCACGGCCAAGATCGAGGAGCTGATCCACGAACTGCGCGGCCGCTACGCCATCGTCATCGTCACGCACAATATGCAGCAGGCAGCGCGCGTGTCCCAGCGGACGGCCTTCTTTCACCTGGGCGAGCTGGTCGAATATGGCGTGACGTCCGACATCTTCACCAATCCGAAGGCGGAACGGACCAAGGATTACATCACCGGTCGCTACGGCTGATCCGGGGGAGAAAGATTATGGCTGAACATACGATCAAGGCATTCGACGAAGAGATAGACCGGCTGCGCGGGCTGATCGCCGAAATGGGCGGGCGCGCCGAAGCGGCGATCGAGAATGCCATGCTGGCGTTGCAGCGGCAGGACCGCGCACTGGCCGCCGAAGTCGTCGCCGACGACAAGCGCATCGACGCGATCGAGGCCGAGGTCGAGAAGCTGGTGATCCAGGTCATTGCCCTTCGCGCGCCGATGGCCAACGACCTGCGCGACGTGATCGCCGCGCTGAAGATCGTCAGCGTGGTCGAGCGCATCGGCGATTATGCCAAGAACATCGCCAAGCGCGTTCCGCTGGTCGCCACCAACACCCGCACGCTGGAGCCGATCTCGCTGCTGCCGTCCATGGGCCAGGTGGCGGGCGAAATGGTGCATGACGCGCTGAACGCCTTTGCCGCGCGCGACCCCGATCTGGCGCTGGCGGTGGTCGAACGCGACACGGTGGTCGACGATTTCTACAACAGCGTGTTCCGCACGCTTGTGACCTTCATGGTCGAAAACCCCAAGACGATCAGCGAATGCGCGCACCTGCTGTTCATCGCCAAGAATATCGAACGGATCGGCGACCATGCCACCAACGTGGCCGAGATGGTCTATTACGCCGCGACCGGCCAGACGCTGCCCGAACGCGAGCGCGGCGGCGACCTGACCCAAGAGGATTGAACCGATGGCACGAGCAAAGATGCTGCTGGTGGAGGATGACGCGGCGTTGGCCGAATTGCTCATCTGGCATTTCAAGCGCGAGGATTTCGACGTTTCCCATACCGTCGATGGCGAGGAAGCGCTGCTGATGGCGCAGGAAAGCACGCCCGACATCGTTCTGCTCGACTGGATGGTGGAAAGCCTGTCGGGCATCGAGGTGTGCCGCCGCCTGCGCCGGATGAACGGCACCGCAAACGTCCCCATCATCATGCTCACCGCGCGCGGCGAGGAAGAGGATCGGGTGCGCGGCCTGGAAACCGGCGCGGACGATTATGTGACCAAGCCCTTTTCGCCCCGCGAACTGGTGGCGCGCGTGGGCGCGGTGCTGCGCCGCGTACGTCCGGCGCTCGCCGGCGAGACGCTGACCTTCGCCGATGTCGAGATGGACACGGTGGGGCACAAGGTCCGCCGCAGTGGTCAGGTGATCCCGCTGGGCCCCACCGAGTTCCGGCTGCTCAAGCATTTCCTGGAGCATCCCGGCTGGGTTTTCTCGCGCGAGCGGCTGCTCGACAGCGTATGGGGACAGGACAGCGACATCGAATTGCGCACCGTCGACGTCCATATCCGTCGCCTGCGCAAGGCTATCAATGCGGACGGCCAGTATCAGGACATCATCCGCACCGTGCGGTCGGCGGGCTACGCCCTCGATACCGAAGGCATGGGCTGACGCAGCGCCTGCCCGTCAGGCTGCATCGACAACGGCCGGATAGGCGTGAAGCTGCGGGAACACCTCCTCGATCGGCTTTGCGTCGGGCAGGATATAGACATAGCCGCCCTTCTTCCGAAACAGCGGCCCGACCTTCGCATAGAAGGCCTTGGGCACGTTGATGCAGCCGAAGGTGATGCGGTTGTCGGCGATGTCGGGGGACAGCATCCGGTCCACCCGCTTTTCCTTCGGATTGCCCGGCGGAATGGTGTGGAGCGCGACGGATGTCGCATAATCGACCCACAGGACGCGGGTCTTGCCCGCCGCGACGCCGAACTTGGCGAGGAAGCGGCCCGCAGGCGTGGTCTTTTCGGCCGGGCCGATCTCCGCCAGCGACTTGGCGCCCACGCCCGGCGTCGCATCGTCGCCCAGCGCGATGCCGACCAGCACGGGCGCGTCCGCGATCCGCTTGCCCTTCCCGTCATACAGCCAGATCCGGGCGGCCGCCTTGTCGAGCACGACATAGGGAAGCGCCTTGTTATCGGCCGCGCCGGTAACCCAGTTCAGAATTCGCGCCGCCTGCGGCGTCGGGTCCACCACCATCTCCGTTGCATCGGGGATCGCCGGAAGAGCGGACGCCTTGGCGACGGACGTCTTCGCGGCCCGCGCCTTCGACGCGGGGGTCTTTGCGTTCGTGGATTTCGCGGCGGTGGTCTTGGGCCTGGCCTTCTCAGCGGCCTGAACGGACGGAATGGCGATCAGGCTTAGACATAGCAGGAGCCGGGACAGGCTTTTCATGCGGGCTGGATACTCGGAAATTATGGCCGGCGACAAGGGGCGCCGGCCATGATCGCATCAGTTGCGCGGACGCTTGCGCTGCGCTTCGACCATGCGCTGTTCGACGCTGTCGACGCGGGCGCCGAGCTGGTCGAGACGCTGGCCGTTCTGCTGCGCCAGACCCGAAGCGGAACGGGCTTCGCCCAGCGCCTGCTGCGCCGTGGCATCCGTCTGCTGCAGCTTTGCGTCGAGCGCATCGACGCGCTGGTTCACGGTCGCGACCTGTTCGCGCACGAAGCCTTTGGTGGCGCAGCCGCCAAGGCTGACCGAGCCGGCCAGCACCAGGGCGAGGGCCCCCATTTTCGTCAGAGACGGCGACATATATTATTCCTCCTTGGTCAATAACCCCACGCACCTCAAACGCAGCAACGCGCCAGCGACAATGGGGTTTCCGTCCGGACGTGCCGCTGGAAAGACGGAATGAGGAAAATGAACAGATTGAAAGAAAAGGATTTTTCGGAAAAATGCCAAGAAAAACGCCCCGACTTTGGGAGTCGGAGCGTCACTCAGAGAGCCTGTAAAAACTGATTCAAATCAAGCCGCCTTGCGCGCCTTTATCAGCTTTTTCATCAACATATCCCGCTTCAGCCGGGACAGATGATCGATGAAAAGTACGCCTTCCAGATGGTCCATTTCATGCTGGAGACAGGTGGCAAGCAGCCCTTCCAGCTGCTCTTCATGGATTCGGCCGTCCCGGTCCATCCAACTGGCGCGGAT
>Ga0315899_10001578_pt1 | contig 25967 bp, 12 predicted proteins | sample LakEriMetagenome_2_FD_203518 | JGI IMG/M metagenome (GOLD analysis project Ga0315899, IMG submission 203518) | Freshwater fungal communities from buoy surface, Lake Erie, Ohio, United States - Buoy 4 MA112 | ecosystem: Environmental > Aquatic > Freshwater > Lake | place: USA: Lake Erie, Ohio... | reverse complement strand
GGGATCATAATCACTACGGGTTCACTATGTGGTTAGCAGGTGGTGGAGTGAAGGGTGGTTATGTTCACGGTGCCACGGATGAGTTTGGATTTCAAGCCATCGAGAACAAAGTGCATGTGCATGATCTTCATGCCACGATGATGCATCTGTTAGGTTTCGATCACACCAAGCTCACTTACCGATATGCGGGACGCGATTTCCGATTGACCGACGTGCATGGAAATGTAGTGCGAGATATATTGGCGTAGAGATACGGTGGCGGTCGCTCGTTGCGCTGCGGCACACGCCTTTTGGAACGAGGCCAATACCAGCCCGATGCGCGAGCAGAGGGATAGCACGCCGGAAAATGTAACCGAAGCATTAGCATTTTGAACGCCAAGCCCCCTAGGTACCAATCGCATGCGATGGATCGGTATTCCGGTTCGCGCGGTTTAGGCCAGAGTTGGAATAGGGCAATCCCGCACCATGCGCTTTTTGAAGTTGCGCTATTTTGGTTTTAGGGGCAACGCCCAGTTCGTTTACCTAGCCAAGCCTGTAGGGCCTGGACCGCGATTCACATTGAGTTTCCAAGGGCCAACGGTCCGACGGTTTGCTCTTTGCTGTCAGCCGAGACATCACAAACTGTCGGACCTTTGGCCCGAAAAACCAGTTACTTCGCAATTCAAAACCTGCGCTTTCGGGCTAGTATTGAAAACCGTCCCTTGCTGACGCAGCGGGTTGGGGTGGGCGAGGTGCTGATTCTTATTTCGGGAAATCGACTTTCATCCAGAATGGGTGTTGTCGATCGCAGCGAGTGCGGACGTCGTTCATCAAGACGCGGGTATCTGCATTGGGCTCGTAACGCTCATTCTTACCCTTTACGGTTACTTGTACGCTGCGGCTGAGGTCAACAAGGTCAGGATTGAGCCATATTGAAAATCGATCCGCTGGTGCCGTTTTCATCATGATCACGTTGTTCGGTTCTCGAATGATTTCCGATTCCACAGTGTGCTCAGTTCCTGGTGTGAACAGAAGAGGGTGGTTGATGTTTTTGCCTTCCTTAAGTTGATCGGTTTCAAACCACCAGAAGAAGCGGTCTCCAAGTCGATTGGTTTTAATTTCGAACTCGGTGATGTTGACGTTCCGAACGTGGTTTGCCAAATTCATCCATTCAAAGATTCGGGGTAGTTCCTCCAAGAAATGGTCAAATCCACGGCCGTTGTAAATGGTCAGCATGGTGTCATAGGAGCGATTTTGTAGGAGCTTATCCCATTCCAAAGAGTTTACTTCTCGATGAACTTCGGTCCCTTTTGCTGCCAGCTCGCCGGTTACGAAATAGTGAGGAACATAGCGAGTGTTCGGTAGGTACTGGGTTACGTACTTGGATGCGATCCCGCAGATTACGACGCAGCCAGCCCAGAGATCCGGGTGAGCGGTTGCAATATCCCAGGCGCCATCGCCCCCAATGTGATGGCCGGAGAGGTAAACGCGGTCGTTATCGATGCTAAAACGGCGTTTAGCATCCATAAGTGCTGCCAAAACATAGTAATGCTCATTTTCGGTATAGTTATAGGAGGGTTGTTTTTCCAGTCGCCAATAGGGGGCAACAACGATGAAGCCATTTTTAGATGCTTCGCCCCAACCGCGTTCTGATTGAGGATCAATGGGACCGCACCACCAATTGACTTGCTCCTCGGGATTAGAGACTTGGCCGTTCATCGTTACAACACACGGGTAGCGGCGATACGGGTTATACTCAGGAGGAAGTTGAACGACGTAGGTCGCCTCGATCCCTGCCATTTCACGAGGCAGAGGAACGCGAATTTCGTAACGGCCCGGTACTGTTTTCTCTGCCACAACCTCGGGGTTGCTGGGGTCTGGATAATAGGAAACGGGTTTGAGCATGCTGTCAGGGGGCGGCATAGGCGGTGCCATATTGGCTACAATTCGTGCGACATATCGCGGTGATCCGGACTCAAGTTTAATAAGCTCATCGAGGGTTGCATCATTGGGGCTCGGAGCGGATAGATATTGATGAACCAATTTCTTGGCGCGAATGCCAGAGAGGATAAGCTTTAAGTTTTCCTCTGCTAAGCCTGATCCGTAAATCCAGCCGCCTACAGCCAATGCGATGCGTGATTCCAGTTTGGAATCATCTTTCAATCTCATGTAATCCGAGAGTCGAGGCAACGTATCTTGATTGAGATAGGATTCCATTTCTTGCCATATTTCACGACAATCCTGTTGTGCTTGGGGGTCTTGGAGTTGTTCTATATCAGTCTTGATTGCGTTGAGAATGGAGTCTCGCTCGGCTTGTTCTTTCGTTAACGTGTCCTTCTGAGACTTAATCTGTATTGAGTTTTCGAGCGAAAGCGAATCGGTGGCAATACTGTTCAGGATTTGTTCGGCAAACTTGTGTTGACCTGCTTTGTTTTTCAGGTTTTGGACCATCGCCAAAACTTGGTCTACAGCCAATTGATCCAGTTGCTTGATAATCGACTTCAAATAGTTTTCTTCCTCTGGGAATAGTTGCAAAGCGAGTTGCGCTACCTCGCGAGCCTCAATGTATTTTCCTGACGCGCGATAAAGGCTCACAACATCGAGGAAAGAGTTTGATTTGTTGATGTCGGTGTTCTTCAGAAGTATGTCATAAAGCATTTTGGGCGGCATTGAATCCAACGACATTCTCATGTCCCAAGCTAACGCACCTGTTGCTCCTCGTAGGCTTTCTAGTCTTACGTACTGAGGCGTAATCTCTGTAATGCCTTGGACGACAATTTCCCCGGAATCAAATCTGTAGAAGCGTCGTCCGAGAACGCTGAATTGCGAGACTGTCGAGGCTGCCGTGAAGACACCCACACGTGATGTGTTGGACGGCGATGCGACCAACCGAGCGTTCGCGGGGAATTCGATCTTTGTTTGTACGGGGACTTGTACTTCACCTTGAACAAGATTGTTGTTAACCAGTGTCAGTCTAAGGCCGTCATCCATTTCGGCAATGCTGGCTGTGTTTTGGCCAGCACCGCTTGCTTTTGCTTTGAGTTTGACCGAGGAGATCGGAGCACCCAATACCGGGCTGATAATCATTCCGTTTTTGAGGGTGACAGCAACTCGCTGCGCCGAAGCGGAGGATGGTAGCATCCCCAAAACGGCGGCAAAAGTCATGACTTTTGCCGCAACGCGGATCGTTTGAAGACTTAAGACGACCCGGCTATCCTTTCGCTCTTCTGCTGTTCTTTCTGAAAGGTCGAGCCTAAAAAGAGGAGACCGACAAAATCTTACGAGAAGAGAGAAGGGAGGCATGGGTTACTTTAATCCTCGGCGAATAAGTAATGCTTCTACATTTGGTTCCGAACCGCGGAAGTCGATATATTGTTTCATAACATCTCGGCTTCCGCCACGAGAAAGAACGGTTTGCCTAAATTTTCCGCCAATCTCTGGGTTCAGTCCTCCCTGTTGTTGCATGTAGGCATAGGCGTCCGCAGCCAAAACTTCGCTCCACATATACGCGTAGTATCCGGCCGAGTATCCACCAGCGAAAACGTGGGCGAAGTAGGCGCTTCGGTAGCGAGGTGGGACAGGAGCGTAGTCGACTCCGTATTTTGCCAAGATTTTGGACTCAAAGCTTACAACGTCAGAGACGTTTTCCTCGGCGGCCATGGAGTGCCAACCCAGGTCGAGCAATGCTGCCGCCAAGTATTCGAGAGTTTCGTAGCCTTTGTTGAATTTGCTTGCCACGATGCTCTTTTGGAGAAGTTCCTTCGGAAGCGCATCACCGGTCTTGTAGTGCTTTGCGTAGTTAGCCAAAACCTCTGGATGGATGGCCCAATCTTCGTGAACGGTCGAGGGGAACTCAACGAAGTCTCTTGGAACGGAAGTACCGGAAAGGCGTGGGTATTCGACGTCAGAGAACAATCCGTGCACGCCGTGGCCTAATTCATGGAACATGGTGACCACATGATCGAGGCTCAGCAAGGTTGGTTCACCCTTAGCTGGCTCGGGGATATTCATCACGTTGACGATGACAGGCAATTGATTCAATAGGCGAGATTGATCCACAAAGGAGTTCATCCAAGCTCCGCCGCGTTTGCTATCGCGAGCGTAGTAGTCGGCATAGAAGATTCCGATCTGCTCACCATCTTTCCCCATGACATCGAAAACTCTTACCGATGGGTGGTAAGTAGGGAGATCGTGTCGCTCTTTGAATGAGACGCCGTAGAGTTTGTTATAGGTATAGAACATACCATCTTCGAGAACGCGATTGATTTCGAAGTAAGGTTTGATGAGACTCTCGTCAACTTGGTATTTGCTGGCTCGAACCTTTTCGGCGTAGTATTCCCAGTCCCATGGTTGGACCTCGTCGTCGATACCATCAGTCTTCATGGCCCCTTTGATTTCTTCGGCTTCTTGTTTGGCTTTGGCAACAACGCCAGGAGCGAGATCTTGAAGCATTTTGAAGGCTGCTTCAGAATTCTTGGCCATCTGATTTTGCAGCGTAAAAGAAGCGTGTGTGTCGAATCCTAGGATTTTAGCTCGCTCGGCTCGAAGCTTGGCTAATTGGATAACAAGTGGCTGGTTATCGATTCCACCATTTTCACCCAGCCCTCGGTTTGCAGAGGCCTCCCAGACCTTTTTGCGAGTTTCTCGGTTTGCGAGTGAAGTCAGAACAGGCTGGCGAGTGGTGTTGGTGATAGGGAGTAGATATTTGCCTTTCATGCCACGTGCCTCGGCTGATTGTGCAGCAGCAGCAATATCGGCTTCACTCATCCCCTGGAGTTCTTTGACATCCGCGATAATGACCGAGCGTTCTTTGGTGAGTGCGAGAAGGTTGTTCTGGAACTTTGTGGTTGCGGAAGAGAGTAGCTCATTGATTTCGCGAATCCGTTTTTGCTCAGCGTCGTTCAGTTTCGCACCGGCGCGGATGAATGCCTCGTAGTAGTCCTTGAGTAGACGTTGTTGCTCTTCATTCCAGTCCTTGAATCCTTCGCGTTGATTCCAAAGCGATTCGACACGTTGAAAGAGTTTTTTGTTGAGATAGATATCGTCAAAGTGGGCTGCTAATCGAGGAGCCATTTTGGCTTCGATTTCTTGGATGTCTTCGTTGGTGTGTGCGGAGGCGAGGTGGAAAAAGACCGCTTGGACCCGATTTAGCGTTTCCCCTGTTTTTTCAAGGGTGACTAAGGTGTTCTCAAAAGTCGGGCTTTCTTTCGATTCGGCGATTACGGCGACTTCGTCAAGCTGTTCTTTCATGGCCACTTCGAATGCGGGGAGAAAATGCTCGTTCTTGACTCGGCCGAATTCAGGCGATTTCAGAGGTAAAGAGCTGGGCTTTAAAAGAGGGTTAGCTTCGTTCATGGAAACGTATTTGGGTTGTTCAGAGAGAGCAGATTGTGCGAAAGAGATGGAGGTCGAGCTCACGCTGAGCACGAGTGAGAGCAGCATCAAACGAGTGGATCGCATGGGTTTGACTCCAGAAAACAGGGGGACAGTCGAGCCGATTTCGTAACCTTTAGAGAGGCTCTATTTATCCCTCAAATCGACCGCTACGGCAATGCGTGCAGTCGGAAATCACTGAATGCATGTCAGGTTGCGAGGTGGAAATCTTGGTCCTAGTTTTCTTGTGGTTTTAGTGGCGAGCTGTCGAAAATGCTAAACTAGTCCTGCAATTTGGAGATAACCTTGATTGGAGAATCGCCGAAATCCCAACCCGCAACGTGAGCGAGGGATTTACGATTTACGATTTTAGATTGCCGATTTTAGATTGGATTTCCGTGTCGCCGATCTCACCAAGAGATCGGATTGCGTTCTGTCTTTGTCTTACCAATCATCAGTCGCCAATCTAAAATCTTACGCGTCGGGTTATGTTCAACATCATCTCCAAGTTGCGGCACTAGATTGATACTAGTGGTCTAGCTGGGCTTCAAAAAGATTCCAATGGATAGGAGCAATTCGATGAGCACACGCTGTCGGCATGATTTGATCGGATGTTGCAATCAACTAAAAAATCTCACGCATCGATGGAACGATTCTGTCGCTGCAGTAGGCGAGTTTTGGTCAGATGCAACAGCGAAAAAGTTTCATGATGAAAATTTAAGCACTGTTAACGAATGTTTTGTACGTCTCATGGCAGGTCTGCAAGAAGCAACGGAGTTAGTCCAGAAAATCGAAAAACAGGTAGGCGATCACGGCAGAGAGTTTTAGTCGCACTGGGAACGCTAATCGAGAGAATTACAAATCGACGCAAAACTCATCCTGGGTAAGATATGGCGGTTTGTAGAGAGTCCCAACACACAGATCTTCCTAGCTAGACCGAATGCCAATGTCAACATCCGAGAGACCCACATCACCCGACAGCTCGGAAATGTGCTTTCCCTCCACCGATGCGTTACGAGCAACTGCCGAACATGGCAGGTTGTTTGAATCGAAAAAGCGAATTGCCAACTGGCAACGTTGGGGAAGCTATCTTTCCGAGCGTCAATGGGGCACCGTTCGTGAAGATTACTCTCCCAATCAAGACGCTTGGTATTATTTGCCACATGATCACGCTCGCTCGCGAGCGTATCGCTGGGGCGAAGATGGTCTCCTGGGGATTTGCGATCGCCAAGGGCGGCTCTGCTTCTCGTTCGCCTTTTGGAACACCAAAGATCCCATTCTGAAGGAGAGATTGTTTGGGCTGACTGGTCCCGAGGGTAACCACGGTGAGGATGTCAAGGAATGTTATTACTATTTGGATGCGACGCCGACTCACTCTTACATGCGAGGTCTATACAAGTACACGCAACGGCGATATCCGTACGAGCAACTGGTCGACGTCAATCGTGGCAGAGGTAGAATGGACACCGAATTCGAGCTCCTCGATACCAATATCTTCGACGATAACACCTACTTTGATTGCGATATCGAATACTGCAAAGAGTCTCCAGACGACATCTTGATTCAACTAACAGTTTCCAACCGTGGCAAGGAAACGTCGACGATACATGTCTTGCCACAGCTTTGGTTTCATAATTCTTGGATCTGGGGCTGCTCTCATGAGGGATGTGAGATCAAGCCACGAATGCAATTGGTGCAAACGCCCAATGATCCTTTAGGAGTTGTCGTTGGAAGTCATGGAACTCTAGGGCATTTCGAATTTCGCATCGAAGGAAACGATCGCGGGTTATCTCCCCGTTGGTTGTTCACGGAAAATGAGTCCAATCCCAAACGACATCCCGACGTTCCCACCTCTGGTGACGCGTTCAAAGATGCGTTTCATGAGATGGTCGTCAATCGAGTGGATAATGGGGCTGCCAAGCGAACCAGCGGCACAAAATGTGCCGGTCATTATGTGCTCGACATTCCATCTGGGGAATCTGTTCAGCTTCGATGCAGAATTACAGGGCAGTCCGATGAGAGCCTGGCTAAGGGGGAATTAAAATCGAGTTCGACATCCATATGGTATTCGGATGTTGATTTGGCTAAAGGATTCGAAGAAACATTTAACAAGAGAAAGCGGGAAGCAGACGACTTTTACAACGAAGCGATTTCCTCCGGACTAACTTTGGATCAGAGGCTTGTGTCTAGACAAGCTTATGCGGGGCTTCTATGGACCAAACAGTTCTACTATTACGTTGTGGATTCTTGGATCAAAGGGGATACGAATGGCAAGCCGTTGCCTGATAGTCGCAAGGATGGTCGCAACCGAGATTGGTCTCATTTGTTTAATCGAGACGTTATTTCCATGCCAGACAAATGGGAGTATCCCTGGTACGCCGCATGGGATCTCGCATTTCACATGATTCCGATGGCTCGCATCGATGCCGAGTTTGCGAAAAGCCAGTTGGTATTGTTCCTTCGTGAGTGGTATATGCATCCAAATGGCCAGATACCTGCGTACGAATGGGCCCTAAGCGATGTGAATCCGCCCGTTCACGCGTGGGCCTGCTGGCAGATCTATCAGCAATGCAAAGACAAAGATTTTCTTGCGAGAACTTTTCAAAAGTTGTTGCTGAATTTCACTTGGTGGGTCAATCGAAAAGACACTCGCGGTCAACACGTGTTCAGTGGCGGCTTTTTGGGACTGGACAACATTGGGGTTTTTGACAGGAGCAAACCACTCCCGGGAGGAGCGACGCTCGATCAAGCGGATGCTACGGCGTGGATGGCGTTTTATTGCGGTTGCATGTTGCAAATGGCATTGGAACTGTCTGACGAAAGCCGCGCTTATTCCGACATGGCGAGCAAATTCTTTGAGCACTACGTCGAGATTGCCGAAGCCATGAATACTTTACACGGCACTGGACTTTGGGAATCCGAAGATGGCTTCTATTATGATCACTTGTATCATCACGGCGCGAGCACGGCACTAAAAGTTCGATCGCTCGTAGGGTTGATTCCACTTTGTTCCAATTTGGTTATTAATGAGTCCCGAATTCGAAGTTTACCCGAATTCAATCGGCGAATGAATTGGTTTCTGAAGTATCGTCCCAATATGACGGAACACATGTCCTATATGACATACACGTGTCCCAATAACTCGTCTGACGGAATGAGGCTGCTTGCTATTCCATCGATGGAACGATTTAAAAAATTGTTATCGTACATGCTCGACGAAAAGGAGTTTTTGTCTCCCTTTGGCATTCGATCCTTGTCCGCAGCACACAAAGAGAAACCCTTTGAGTTCGAGTTTTACGGGAACCGAGAGCGAGTTGCCTATGTGCCAGGCGAAAGCGATAGCGGAATGTTCGGTGGAAATAGCAATTGGCGAGGGCCTGTCTGGTTGCCTCTCAATTATCTTCTTGTTCTATCGTTGCGAGATTACCACAAATTCTACGGCGATTCCTTTCTGGTCGAATGCCCAACCGGGTCGGGGATCATGATGAATTTGGCCCAAGTGGCTGATGAAATAGAGCGTCGGCTCATCAATTTGTTTCAGTTTAATGAACAGGGAATCCGCCCCTCGCACGGACATGATCCGCATTACAAGAAGGGCGCTCCGTGGAGTGAACAGATTTTATTCTACGAGTACTTTCACGGTGATAACGGCCGTGGCTTAGGAGCCAGTCACCAGACGGGATGGACCGCACTGGTTGCAACTATGCTTGAGAATCATGCCAAATGTCCTAGTCGTAAGTGAGCCATTCGATGAGTCGATTTCGATTACCCAAGAACCGATTTGTCAGAGTTCTTATTATTTTCGGATGCGTTTTTGGAATCGCTTTAGGAGGAGTGGGATTTTGGGCATACCGGCAGTTGTCGCTGAGTCTGCCATTGCTGGATGGGCGAGTTTCCGTAGCTGGTATCCAGTCCGATGTGTCGGTAGAACGAGATGCGTTGGGCATACCGACGATTTCTGCAAAGGATCGCCATGATCTGGCTTTTGCTACTGGTTTTGTTCACGCTCAAGATCGTTTTTTTCACATGGATTTGCTGCGCCGTAATGCGGCTGGCGAACTTTCAGAGTTGATTGGTCCTGCCCTCGTAGATCGGGACAAGCAGACACGAATACATCGTTTTCGAGCTGCCGCAAAACGCAATCTGGAATTAGAGGGGGCCTCCACTCGCCAGCTGCTGCAATCGTATGCAGATGGTGTCAATGCGGGGCTTCAGTCGTTGCGGTCTTCTCCGTTTGAATATCTGCTCTTAGGCCAATCGCCAACGCCCTGGACTCCAGAAGATTCTCTTTTGGTCGTCTTCTCGATGTTCCTTGATTTGCAAGGAAACCAGTTTGAGGCGGAATGCCAACGCGGATTGCTACATCAATTGGTTCCTCAAGAAGCATTTGACTTTCTTGTTCCTCGCGGTGGACAACTAGATGCGCCGATCTTCGGCGAGGCCTTTCCCACACCCGTGATTCCCGGTCCTGATGTCTTTAATCCCCGTTCTATACCTAAACCTGACGACGAGAAGAAGATTGTTGCGGTCAATGGTTCACTTAATCCGTTTTTTTCTGAAGAGGTTGGCTCGTTCGATACACCTTACGCTATGGGGAGCAATAATTGGGCCGTTGCGGGGACGCACACCAAAGATGGACGTGCGCTAGTAGCCAACGATATGCATCTGCGGATTCAAGTTCCCCATATTTGGTATCGAGCTTCTTTTGTATTAGCGGATGCATCGCAAGCGGGAGTTGTAAATCGAATTACTGGTGTGACATTGCCAGGAACACCTGCGATTATCGTCGGTTCTAACGGTCACGTGGCCTGGGGCTTTACGAATAGTGAAGCAGACTGGATTGATGTTGTGGTCGTCGAGTCCGATCCCAATGAATCCAAGAAATATCTATCAGAAAGCGGTTCTAAAGAGTTTGATTTCATTCCAGAGGTTATCAAAGTTCGTGGGGCCAAGGATGTTGAGATTGAAGTTAAGTGCACCGAGTGGGGGCCAGTGTTAGGGCGAGATAAATCAGGGCGAGATCTCGTTTGCCGCTGGGTTGCACACGATGCCGAAGGGATCAATCTTAAGTTGATGGACCTAGAGAGTTGCCAGACTATTGAGGCGGCTATGGATGTCGCAAACCAAAGTGGAACTCCGCATCAAAACTTCGTTGTTGCGGACGCAAAGGGACGTATCGGTTGGACCATCATGGGGCGAGTTCCCAAGAGGACGGGGTTCGACGGATTTCTGCCAGTGTCATGGGCCGATGGAAAACATGGATGGCAAGGATACTTAACGCCTGACGAGTACCCTCGTGTGATCGATCCAGAGGTGGGGCGAATATGGACCGCTAATGCTCGAGTCGTAAGTGGCGAAGCGTATCAGATTTTAGGGGATTCGGGATATGATCGGGGGGCCCGGCAAAAACAAATTCGTGATGCATTGCTCGAAATCAAGGAAGCATCTGAATCGGATATGCTCGAGTTGCAACTCGACAAACGAGCGTTGTTGCTAGATCGCTGGCGGGGGCTGTTGCTTGCCGCTATGACATCCGAAAAGGGGCGCGAAATATCTTCAATTTCGAATGTGCGGGAGATTGTGGAAAAATGGGATGGCAAGGCGACAGCCGATTCGGTCGGATACCGAATCGTTTGGGCGTATCGAAATCGGGTTGCCTCACAAATGACTAATTTTCTTAGTCGTATCGGGCGAGCGCATGAAGGCAGTTTTAATTTGAATCGCCATCGCCGAATCGAAGAATCGATCTGGGAAATATTACAACAGCGTCCTGCTCACTATTTAGATTCGTCATTTACCGACTGGGATCATTTCCTGGTGGAGCAGTTTAAGATGGTTTTGGAAGACATCGAAAAATCTGGATCGTTGGACGAGTTTAAGTGGGGAAGTGTCAATACAACCAACATTCAGCATCCTATGAGCATGGCCATACCGTTTGTCGGAGCGTGGCTTGATATGCCCAAAAGAGTACTAGATGGTGGTTGGTCGGATATTCCCTACATACAAGCACCCGCGATGGGGGCCTCACAGCGGATGGTAGTCTCGCCGGGCAAAGAAAAGGATGGTTATATGCACATGCCGTGCGGGCAGTCAGGGCATCCACTATCTCCGCACTATTCGGATAGCCACGAAGCATGGGAACAAGGCAAAGCAACTCCATTTTTACCAGGGGCAGCGGTGCACCATCTGGTCTTGCTGCCAGAAGCACCATCTGGTCTTGCTGCCAGAATAGGTGTTCGCTAATCAAGTCGTCAACGCAATTACACCTCTGTTGCCACCTCTTGTTTGTGGGACGCAGCAAAAATTACGTATAGGGCTGGTACCACAAACAACGTGAAGAATGTTCCAATCAACATGCCGGCTACCAGCACGATACCGATGCTGTTCCGAGCCATGGCTCCTGGGCCCTCGACGATCACTAAAGGAAAATGTCCTAATACTGTTGCTGCCGAGGTGATCAACACCGGACGTAGCCGTGTCTTGGATGCTTCTAAGATCGCAACTAGTTTGTTTGCCCCCTGTTCTTGAAGATGGTTCGCAAACTCCACTATAAGAATTCCGTTCTTGGCGACCAACCCCACTAACGTGATCAAGCCAACTTGCGAGTAGATATTAATCGTGGTCAACCCTAAGAAGGTCAATGCCAAAGCTCCCGAGATCGCCAAAGGGACTGAACCCAAGAGAACAATAAGCGGATCTCGAAAGGATTGAAACTGGGCTGATAGCACTAGATAGATCAATACCAAAGCGAAACCCAGTGTTACAGTCAGCGACGATCCTTCGTTGCGAATTTGCCGCGATTCTCCGCCGTAGTCAATCGCAACGGACTCACCGGCCACCTCTCGAATGATTTCCTCCATTTTACTTAGGCACGACTCTTTCGTTAACATGGGACTCGGCAGAGGCTCGCCGAATATCTGTATAGCAGCTTGTTGTTGGAATCGCTTGAGCGACCTAGGTGCAGTCGTTGGCTCAATGGACGCAAAACTAGAAACCGGAATTAACTCTCCACTCGGCGTTCTAATCTTTAAGTCCATCAGCGAGGAGATCGATTTTCGTTCTTCCTCAGCTAGCTGTGGGATTACTTGGTAGGATCGATTGAAGTAGTTAAAGCGATTGACATAACCACCGCCTAGAAGCACCCCTAGCTCTTGAGCGACACTGGCCAAATCCATGCCGAGATCAGCTACCTTTTCACGATCCACGATCACGCGAGCCTGTGGCAAATCGAACTTGAGGTCGGTATCGGCAAACATAAACATGCCGGTCTCCATCGCCTTCTGAACAATTTGTTGCGACATTTTCACAAGCTCCTCGGGCGGTGCATCGCTCTTTAGCAAAATTTCGACACCGTAATTACCCGCACCTGGTAGTGGCGGTACCACCACAGGAAAAGCTTTGAGTCCGGGGTTCTGCATCGCAATCCCCATGACATCGGGCACCATGGCCATAGTCGTGCGATCCCGATCTTTAAAATCTTTGGTGATTACACCACCGAAGCCACCGCCTGCGTTGGCCAAGGCCCACATGTATTTGGTTTCAGGCAGGCTGCCGAAGGAATCTGCAAGCTTTATCGTAGCTTCAGTGGATGCGGCAAGAGTCGAGTCAGGTGCTGATTGCAACATGACGGCGATGGCGCTTTGATCTTCGACGGGGGCTAGTTCTTTGCCGCTTAGCAAGTAAAGCGGGGCGGCAGCCAAGGCGATAAGAAGTGTACCCAGCAATATTCCCCATCTGACCTGAATGATGACTCCCAGCATAGAACCATAGAGGGATTGCAATCGCTCGAACTGTCGATTCACAAACCGAGTTAAGAATCCTTCCTTGCCGGATGGACTAATCATGTAAGCACTCATAACAGGGGACAGGGTCACGGCGACCACACCCGATACGAGGACAGCTGATGCGAGAGTAAACGCGAACTCTTTGAAGAGCATCCCGGTCAAACCGCTTTGCATACCTATCGGGGCATAAACGGTGGCCAAGGTAATGGTCATCGCGATGATAGGACCAACTAGCTCGCGTGCTCCGACCAAGGCGGCTTGGATTCGCGTCATTCCATCTTGAACATGTCGCTGGATATTCTCCACGACCACGATGGCATCATCGACAACGAGTCCCACGGATAGCACTATGGCTAAGAGCGTTAAAAGATTGAGAGAGAATCCCATGACCAACATGATCAAAACCGCTCCGATAAGCGAGACAGGCATGGCGATTAACGGGACGATTGCAGTGCGAAGCGACCCCATAAAGAGAAACACAACAATCCCAACTATAATGATGGTTTCTACAAGCGTCTTGGAAATCTCGTTGATGGCATTCTCCATAAACATCGTTGCATCAAAAGCCAACTGCATATCGATGTTAGAGGGCAAGGTGTCCTTTAGCCGATCCATTTCGGCTCTCAGATTATGGGCGACTTCGATTTCGTTGCTTCCTGGCAATGGCCAAACCGAAACATAGACCGCAGGCTTGCCACCGTAGATGGCGTTCATCATTGGCTCTTCAGATCCTAATTCAACTTTGGCAACGTCTCCAAGCCGTATTGTGGCATCGTTTCTTTGTGAAACGATAAGGTCTCGAAATTCCTCTGGTGTTTTCAAGTCAGTATTGGTCAAAAGGTCAATTTGAACCGACTCACTTTTTATCCGACCGATAGCCGCAAGGTAATTGTTGCGACGCAACGCATTGAATATATCCCCTGGCGTTAAGTTCACTTCGGAAAGTCGTTCTGGAGCAATCCAGATTCTCATAGCGGGCAATTGACCTGCTTCGATACCAATTCTCTGAACACCAGGCAGTGTCTTAAGCTGTGGTTGGATATTGCGTATGAGCCAATCGGTTAGCTGAGAGACATTGAGATCATCAGAGGTAAAACTCAGATAAAACGAAGCGTACGGACGATCGGCCCGGTTCAGTTCCACTTGTGGAGGCTCTGCTTCGGCGGGGAGTTCACGTCTGACTTGTTGCAGTCTAGCGCTGATTTCGGCTAGAGCAGTCGTGCTATTGTGATTCAGTTTAAGTCGGACGGTGATTTTGCTAACACCAGCGGTTGATTCCGACTCGATGTAGTCAATACCAGCGATCGATGAGACAGCCTGTTCTATCGGAGTTGTTAAAAATCCTCTTACCGTTTCGGCGGAAGCACCAATGTAGATCGTTGTGATGACGATCGAGGTGCTTTCGAGTTTTGGGTATTGCTGAACGGGCAAGGAGAACATGCCACGCAATCCAATGAGGACAATCATCAGATTAAGGACGATGGCCAGAACGGGCCGTTTGATAAAGATATCGGTAATCGCTTTCATGGTTTGCTTTCTAGTTCTTCTGCGATACCGGCTTTACCGACGCAGGATCTTCTATGGATTCTGCCAGCAAACTATCGGGCATCAATTTGAATGATCCAATCGTGACCACTCGTTCCCCTGACTTAACACCACTCATCAGAGCGACGTCGCTACCGATTGTCTTGATCACTTGAACCATACGTTGCGTGGCTCGAAGATGTCCTTTGCCATCATCTTCTGCGACAAAGGCGAGTGCTCCTTCAGGTGTTCGGCGGAGCGCTTCGGCGGGAATTGCAACAGCTTGGATTTCGTCGCCGTATTCGATTTGAACGCGGACGCTATCTCCGGGCTGCAAATACGTGGGTGCATTGTCGATTTTCGCTCGGACCATCACATTGCGGGTCATTTTGTCGGTGCGGGAATCAAGCGCGAGAATGGTCGCAGTGATAGGCAGTCCCTGTGCGATAAGATTTATGGATTGGCCCGGTTGCAGGGAAGGGGCGACACTTTGCGGGATTGTGAAGTCGACGTACAGATAACCTTCGACACTTTGCAGTGAAGTGATTTGAGTCCCAGAAGGTAGATATTGACCCGTATGAGTATCTGAAAGTCCAATTCGAGCTTTGAAGGGGGCTATTAAAGTCTTTTTCGCGATGACCGCTCGTAACTCAGAGACTCTCGCCTCAGCTTGGAGAACTTGGGTTTTCGCTTCTTCTAGTTCTAATTCTGTAAGCGCTTTGCTTTGGAATGCTTCGCGAGTTCGTTCGAATCGAAACCGAGCGATATTGACTGCCGCTTGGGCCCCCTCCAGTTGAGCTTGTTCAATACTGATATCCAGTTGCAAAAGAACCGTGCCTGCTTCGACAACAGCACCTGGTGTTAGCGTTGTGGCCACGACGGTACCAGGCACTTCGTTGCTCAGGAGAATAGATCGAGGTGCGATGATAGTACCGATCGCAGTCGATGTTGCACGAAATGAAACAGAGTGAGCGGTAGCCATTTCGACAAAGTTGGGTGCTTCAGGGGGGGCCTGCTGTGCTCCCATCGTGGCAAATTGATACTGTTTAATGGCAAACAAGCCAGCACCGACTGCACCGACCCCGAGCAATACGGCGAGGGAGCCAAATACAGGAACCACCCATTTCGTAGATTTGGATTTCGTCATGATGGAAAGGCCTATTGGTAGTATGGGTAAACAGGTGTTGATTAAGCGAGTTTGCCTCGGGCTTTAATGAGCAAACTGTTACACCGAAAAATGGTTGTGTTAAAAAAGCTAACTCGGATGGTGAAGTTGCTTGTTCTCTGTCGCCAGAAGTTTCTGGAGCAGTTCCCGGATGAGAAGGATTCGTTCCGAGTCGATAGGAGCTAAATGAGTAACCCAACGCAACCAGATTCCGTCGATTACGGCTAAGACCAAGTCCGCCATGGCGGAGTCCTTCATTTCCTCTTTCATCTGACTGAGCAAATGTCTGTAGTAGACGTGTAGAGGAGTGTCTTTTCTGGAGCAATGGACCATCACTGAAAGGAGTGCTGTCGATGTCCGACGAAGTTGATCATTCCATTCGGTTGCTTCTCCCAAACAGCAACTGATAACCCCGCGAACAGTCGGAAACGGTCCTGGAGTTTGGTCCGCAATTGTTCTGTTCATGGACTCGCGCCAGCACTCGACGGTTCGGGCGACCAGGGCATCGATCAAGAGTTCTTTGCTGGGGAAGTGGTGGAGAAGACCGCTTTTGCTGAGTCCGGCGTGCCTAGCGACTACCTCGAGAGTTAGTTTCCCAACCCCGTGTTCCACAACGACAGCCTCGACTGCATCGAGGATATGTGACCTGATTTCAACGACATTTGCTGCATTCATCCTGCTATGCTACAGACCGACTGGTCGGTCTGTCAATCAATTTTTTTGGCGGATGGGTTGCCTATTCACGCGATCCGCATAATCAGAGCATTAAACCCAGCCTAATCAGAATCCTTTACTTATTTTACCAATTTCACCAAAGGATTACTCCCGAGATGGTCGATAGCTGACGAGACGCATTGTCGGCAGGCACGACGGATCGAGACTGCTAGCGTTACTCGCTATCTGGATGGTACGCATGGAGGAACAACCGGTGAACAGCCCAACGAGAGATCCTGGCCTAATGCCTCGGACTGTACGGCGTTCCACATTCGTCTTCTCCTATTCGATTTGCCCTCGGTCGAGTTTCACTAAACAGTCCAACCGGTTGGCTGCGTTGTTCGGGATCGTGCTGCTTACAGCAAATTGTTCTTCGATCGGTATTGCCCAAAGTCCGAGTGACGCGAGTGTTGAGGGACCTTCTCCCGAGATTATTCGGTTGGAGATTTTGCCAGGGAACACAGATCGGCCGGTAGTAACGGCGATGGAACTGTCTCCCGACGGGCGTTTTTTAGCTGCGGCCGGGGATGACCATGCTGTTCGTTTACTCGAAATTGGAAAATCGACCTCCGAAACCTCCGCAATGTCGTTTGCAGCTCTTCGTGTGAACAGTAATGCGAGTTATGGAACAGAGACAACGGGGACAACAGGAACTGTTCGCACCAACGAGCTAGAACCAGTCTCGCGACATACATGGAAAAGTCACTCCGACTGGGTTCGATCGGTTCGGTTCTCTCCATCCGGTCGTCTGGTTGCCTCCTGTGGCAACGATGGCAAAATCATGGTCTATGATGTGGAAGAAAAAAAATCCGTTGCATCAACGCATGTTGCTCACGCACTTCAAGACGTCTGCTTCATTGATGACACAACCATCTATGCAGTGGGTTTCGATGCGAATGTTTATCGTTGGGAGCTTTCTCAAAGCCAACCGAAAGTAGATCACCAAGCGGACTGCCGGGATCTGCGATCAATTCAGTATTCGCCTGAACTCAAAATGCTAGCGTATGGTGGACGAGATGGGGTATTGAGAATTTATCGCATGCTCGACGACCGCGCGGAGTTGTACGCCTTGTCACCAGCTCACTTTCGAAGAGTCCGGTCGTTACATTTTCTCGATGACCAACAGACTTTGCTTTCTGTTGGCGAAGATCGTCGTTTGATTCAATACGACATCAAATCGAAAGCCATCATTTCCACACTTGATTTTCCGGGTGGCAAGCTGTTTGGATTAGCCGCCATTGACGTCAATCAATTGGCTGTTGGTGGAGCAGACAACACGATTCGTCTTTTGGATGCAAAGACGGGGCAATATGGCGCGAAGCTTATTGGACATGATGGCACGATAACATTGTTGCACGCTCGCGACAACGTTTTAGTTTCCTCTAGTTTTGACACTACGATTCGGATATGGAACGTAGAGCGAGCGGCCAGAGAGTGTGACGAACAAAAGCGTTATCACCATCCTGTTGCAGCCCAATTTGAGGATTCAGGCGCTTTGGAGAAGCCAGGCATCCTAGTTAGCAGACCTGTTAAATAAACACACACCATCACCGCACCTATTCCTAGCGACCTACCGAGGATCGATATCGTGTCTTGGAAACGACGCATTGATCAATGGAAAAAATACTTGACCGTGCGGGCTCCGTTCTGTCACGAAGCTCCTACAACCGGGGCTCGCGTTAATGCTGCGCCCGGATCACAGCCGTTGCGAGGGAGAGCCTACGTGCGACGATCGCTAGTTGAGTCGTTGGAAGCACGCAATCTATTCAACGCGGACCCGTTATGGATTGGTGGCGTGTTCATTGAAGAGGATATGGGGTCGGATCTTACACCCGATCGATTTTTCATTCAGTTCAAAGGTGGAGCGGACAATACTAAACTCACCAAAATCGTAATCGACACCGACCAGTTACCGGCAGGATGGTCGCGCGGTGATTTGTTTTTTGATACAGCAGCTGGTGGGCGGGGCTCGGATGGATATCATCCTTTTCGCGTTGTTTCCAATACCAAGTTCTCAGAGTCTAACGTTAGCGCCGAAGTCGTTGATGGTGGCAAGCAGTTAGTTATCACCTTTGATAACTTCTCAGCTGGTGACATCTTCGAATTCACCATTGATGTGGATGAAGTCCAATATCTAGATGATCCCAATAACATTCCAGCCTTTAATCTAGATGTTGACCCTATCGTATCGGGCGTTGAGTTCGCGCGTTCACGTCTCACCGCTTACTTCACCGCTCCGCACTACGAGGATGCAGTAGCCAATACGCTGTATGTCAACGAATACGATAGTCAACTCCTACCTTCCGGACTCGATCTCCCACGCGATAACGATAACGGCTTGAGAGACCGAACGACGGGTACTGCGGTTCAAACGCTTCAAACACCGAAGCCAGTCACTTTGTCAGGAACCGTGTATGTTGATAACAATCTCAACCTTGTTCGAGAAAACGGTGAAGTCGGGATCGGTGACGTATTGTTAACGTTGTTCCGTTTTGAGAACGGTCAGTACGTTTCTACAGGGCATCAGACGCGCACGGACATACAAGGTCGGTATTCGTTCGGGACTTCGCTAGGATTGATGCCTGGTAAATATCAGATTCGTGAAACTCAGCCATCTGATTACTTTAGTGTGGGAGCGATTCCAGGACTACTCGAAGGGGCCGGCCCCCTTGGGAAAACAGTCGCAAACGACAAAGACATCTTGATCGACATCGAGATCCCTTTGGGCGATACCCACGGTACCAACCTCGATTTCGCGGAAGCATTGCCGGTTGATATATCTGGCTTTGTCTACCACGACCGTAACAATAATGGGCTCAAAGAATCGGGTGAAGAAGGGATAGGCGGGGTCGATATTCAAATCGTTTCGATAACCACAATTGGAGCGCCCATTTCGAGAACGGTCCGCACTGCAGCAGACGGATCCTACGAATTGATTGGTTTGCCGCCAGGGGTGTATCGAGTTGTTCAGACTCAACCATCTGGATATATAGATGGCAAGGATTCTTTGGGCCGAGTGAACGGACAGCCTCGAGGAACCGCATCCAATGATTTGTTCTCAGAAATCCGACTCGATGGAAACGAATCTGGGCTTGAATACAACTTTGGTGAGTTGCTCCCGGCAACGGTCTCAGGGACGGTTTATCATGATGTCAACGACGACGGGATCATACAATCGAGCGAGGCGGGACTTCCGAACGCCATAGTTCGCTTGATTGCAGCCGATGGAACCGTTACCGAAAAACAAACCGATGCTCTCGGACGATATAGCTTTACAGGCTTGATGCCTGGAACGTACTCCATCATCGAGATCACCCCCGCAGGCTATCTCGATGGTAAAGACCGTGTCGGCTCAATAAACGGCCAGATAATTGGTGTTCTGGACGGAAATGATACTATCCGATCGATCTCGCTCGCTTCGGGGCAGCAAGGTGTAGATTACGACTTTGGCGAAATCCTTCCTAGCAGTTTAGCCGGGATGGTTTACGAGGATCTCGACGGCGATTGTATTCGAGATGTTGGAGAGTCTGCGATTCCGAGCGTAACGATCGACTTACTCGATCAGAACGGTACGGTCGTTGCAACGACGTTTACCGACGCAAATGGAGGTTATCGATTTGATAATCTCGCGCCTGGTACGTACTCCGTCCGCGAAACGCAACCAACTGGGTATTTCCAAGGCAGTCAGATGGCTCCTCCTGGAGTTGGTCTTACCGATCAGATCGATTTAATTCGTGAAGTTCGGCTTCAATCGGGACAGAGTCAAGGGCAACTCGACTTCTGCGAGGTTCCACCGGCTGCTATCGCTGGCTTCGTCTTCCAAGACGGTGACGCGATCGTCACCTCCGATGGTGCACCTCCACCGAATTTACAAGACTTTAAAACTGGTATTCGAGGGCAATCGAGCATCGCGATTCCTGGTGTTCGAATGCAGCTCAGGACTTTAACCGGTCAGCAGATTCCGTCGGCCAATGCTTTGCCAGGCGTCTATTCTGCGGAGTTTATTGAAGTCGTCACTGATGCAAACGGTTTTTATGAATTCAAAGGTTTGAGGCCCGGTGCCTATCATGTGTATCAAATTCAACCGATGGGTTACTTTGATGCCATCGATCGTCCCGGTACAAGTGTTGGTAGTTTCGCGGTTAATCCATGGTTCGAGATGGATCCATTGTCGCTCGGAATCCTTTCTGTTCTCACGGTAATGGCTGAAACCAATCCGAACAACGATGCCGTCTTGATGATCAACTTGACCGCAGGCTCCAGGTCGATTGAGAATAATTTTAGCGAAATCAAAGTGCTCCTAGACGAGCCGCCGCCGGAGGATCCGCCTGTTCCACCATTGCCACCCAAGCCAATACCACCAGAGCCACCCATTACGTTTGGGTCCTACCCCGCTCCGATTGATCGTTACATTGTTCTTTCGCCGATCACCCCGGGTAAACCGATCGAGCCAATCGGAGGTTTTACCGAAGAGTTTTCCTGGCAACTGAGCGTCATCAATGCAGGTCAGCCTCGAGGGCACAAAGAAAATAAGCTGGTTAGCCGAGATCGAGTGAAAGACTCCGCGGTCGTCCTTAACCCGATTCAATGGACCATTGATTCCATCGATCGAGGGCGTTGGACTTTCGTTTCTACGAACAAGGTTCGTGTTACACGAGAGGCGTTTAGCGTTCTAGGTGCAAAGCAACTAGCTGGTGATTTTAACGGCGACGGACGAGATGAAATCGCACTATTCAAAGATGGCGAATGGTTGATCGACATCAACGGTAACGGTATCTGGGACGATGGAGATATGTGGATCAACCTCGGCGAGAAGGGGGATCGACCGCTAGTTGGTGATTGGGATGGTGACGGAAAAGATGATGTCGGCGTCTATGGAAATTCATGGACCGCCCACGAAGATCTATTGCTCAGCGAGCCCGGTATTCCTGATGCAACCAACCAAAAGCTTACCACGCCAAAGAACTTACCTCCTCCTAAGGGATCAGTAAGAGAGCGATTGATGCAGCGAAGTGTCGAGGGTGCACCTCGATCCGACGAAGTTGATCACGTCTTCCGATTCGGAACAGACAATGATACGCCGGTCGTTGGGGACTTTAATGGTGATGGCATCGGGACGGTTGGTTTGTTTACTGCAGGACAGTGGACATTGGATACCAACGGTGATGGTCGCTTTACCGAAGAGGATTCGTACCACGAGTTTGGACAAGCGGGAGATATTCCTGTCGTGGGAGATTTTGACGGTGACGGCATCGATGAGATCGCGGCAGTGCGAGGCAGCAAGTTGATCGTTGATAGCAACGGTAACGGTGAGATGGATGCAGCGGACAAGGTCTTTGAAATCGAAGGCGAAGGTGATGAAGTCATTGCCGGCGACTTTGACGGAGATGGTATTGACGAGGTCGCGTTTTATTTAAACGTACCCGTCTACGATCAAGCAGACGGTTACACTGCAACTCGCCCGTAGGGTCTTGTCGGTTTATCTAAGTAAGTTCACGCGATGGTGAGCAACTTCATGTCGGACGGAGCGAGGATTTGCGAAGTTACGGCACGCTTCGCTCAGTCGCTGGACTAGACGAACAAGTCAGAGATTTCCGGCGTGTCATGCCGTAACTGCGTCTCTTGTGAGACTTGTTACGGCCTACGTTGTGGTTCGGATGGTCTCCAGTGCAAATGGACTCCTGGCGTCGTCCACTACAACGGGCAGGACTCCTGGCGTCGTCGACTACAACGGGCAGGACTCCTGGCGTCGTCGACTGCCTATTGCGCTAGCGTACTTCGGCGATGAGGCGGGAGATGCATTGGTCCATCGAGATGCCTTCGGCCTCGGCTTTGTAACTCAAGACGATGCGATGCCGCATCACGGGATGTACCAAGGCGCGGATGTCGTCGTTGGATACATGGCTTTGACCTGAGATCAAGGCTCTGGCTTTCGCGCCCAGCACTAGCATCTGTGCTGCTCTCAAGCCCGCTCCCCAACTCACCCATTGATTAATGAAGTCAGGTGCTCCCTCTCGCCCAGGACGGCTTGCGTTAACCAACTTTACCGCATAGCCAGCCACCTCTCGGGCAATTGGCATCCGTCTTACCATCTCATGAAATTTTAGGATATCCTCGCCGGAGAAAAGTGGCTCAATCGGTTCAGGACGCTTGCTAGTCGTGTCCAATACGACTTGTAGCTCATCTTCAAAGGGCAAGTAGTCGATGAGTACATTGAACATGAACCGGTCCAACTGAGCTTCGGGTAGCGGATAAGTTCCCTCCATCTCGATGGGGTTCTGCGTCGCGAGCACAAAGAACGGCTCGGGCAACGCATAGCGACGTCCGGCGGCGGTAACTTGATGCTCCTGCATGGCCTCTAACAATGCCGCTTGTGTTTTGGGTGGTGTTCGATTGATTTCGTCAGCCAGAATGACATTAGCAAAGACGGGACCTTGCACAAACTTCATTACACGCTTGCCATCCTCCTCTTCCAAAATTTCGGTCCCGGTTATGTCGGCCGGCATCAAGTCAGGCGTGAATTGAATGCGACGAAAATCGAGATGAAAGACTTGTGAAACGCTTCTAACCAACAATGTTTTTGCAAGTCCCGGTGCCCCGGTGATCAAACAATGTGTGCCGGAGAACAAGCAAATAAGCAATTGCTCAATCACTTCCTTTTGACCAACAATGGTTTTTGACAGCTCTTTCGCAATTCGATCTCGACCTTGTCGAATCTGGTGAACGAGTGCCTCTTCTTCTTCGGTGGTGATTTGGAATGAGCTCAAGGTGCAACTTTCTTCTTCGTTAACGTTAGGACTGCGTTGTTATAGATTAGCAAAATTGGAATTAATGAGTCATGGCATAGGTCGCGATATTGATGCCCATTGGGTAGGCTTTCTTTACCGAAAAGTTCTCAAAATACCAGGGATCGACCCCTTCTTGTTCCCAGCCATCGCCCAAGTCGGTATTGTGGCAAATGAATACCATGATACGGCCCGATTTGTCGTAGATCGCGCGATAGTTTGCTTTGGTCGTGTCGGAACCGTATCTCGATTCCCAGGTGATACCGTATGGTGCCCCGCGTTGAGCGATGCCCACGGAGGGAATCTGCGGCTTCTCCTTAAGGGGATAGACGCATTGAAAGATGTCGTGTTCGAGCGGAACGACCTCGGGCTCAAGCTCAGGAAAGACGAGCTTCATTTCGTTAGCAAAGTTAGCGTACTCTTCGTCGCCCCAAAAATCGTCGACCATCATGAACCCACCGTTGAGAAGATACTGCCGCAACGCTTTGGCCTCTTCTGGTGCAAAAATCAATTCCCCTGGCTCAATCATGTAAAGAAAGGGATAGTCAAACAGCTTGGGGTCAGTCAGCTCGACAACCACAGGCTCGGGATTGACTTTGATCGTCGTCAATTGTTGCAACCGAAGTGAAAAGTTGAGATCGCTATCACGAAAATCAATGGCCCATCGATCCCGATATCCTCGCGAGTTGTATTTCACTCTCGCAAAGGTAAACACATCTTTAACAAAGGGCTTTTCGACTTCCCACGTCGGTACTCCCTGCCGGCCGACAGATCGCCAATCTTGACGCCATCGTCTTTGGTAGCCTGTCGCGATAGTTGCCATGCCCAGAGTCAAAAGGCAAAACAACATTAGCCATCTAGGTCGCATCCATCGACTCATCGCGATTGCTCCTCGGTTTCCGCACTCTTGAGATTGGATTGCTCCAACTGTTTGCTCTTGATCTCTTTCAAAAGACGCAATGCGTCTAAGAATCGCGGGGTCTCTTCCAATGCCAACAAGACCCGTGTGCGAGCTTCATCGAGTCGCCCGAGTTTCGAAAGATTAAATGCCATTTTGTAGTTGATCATAGCTGGATCGATTGGATCAAGTTCGGTGCATGCCGTCCACGAGTGCAATGATCGCTCGTGTGCAGCAATCTGTTCGTGCGATACAGCCCGGGCTTCTTGAACATCGTACCGCATGGGTTGAATGGCGTGCTGAATCTCCGTCCATTTGGCGACCGACTCCCAGTCCTGTCGCTCGGTATCGATCGCAACCAATCGAACCAAGGCATCGAATGGTGCGCTGGCATGCTCGGTCAAGCGAACCAGCGATGCTCGTTCCTCGTCAAGCTTGCCGGTTTCCCGATAGGCGGTAGCCAACAATGCGTAACATCCATCGTCGCGGTTATCTTCTGGCCATGCCGTTTTGAGCTTCTCTGCTAAACCAATCACATCGTCCCACTTCTTTTGACGCGCGGCTTCGACGGTTCTTTTGAGGGTGAGGGCATAGGCGTCGGGATGATCCGTTTCCCATTGTATGGCTGTGTCGGCCTGTGGCTTTGACCAATCGACATTAGGCCCAAAGTCTTTCGCTTTTTGGCGAGCGTATTGCTCGAATCCAGCGTCGAGCGTTTCTAAAGAACCAACCATGCGCAACAAGGCATCTTTGGTGGGGATCCCTAATGCAAGATCATCGAGCAACCGCAACATGGCTGTCATGCCGTGCGATTCGATCAAGTATTCCACAGCCAACGAAGATTCAAAGTACGCAAATTGTAGATGCATTGGGGTCTTGGGCATTAAAAATCCACTGCTCAGTTGGCTCGCAGGTATAAAGTCAGTATCGCTAAGAATCATTTCGCGATAGGTTGGGTCCATCGGTTGTCCCCAGCGGTTGTCCCGCAATCGTTCTTCGTAGACGGAGAGTCCCTCGGAAAGCCAACGCGGCATTTTGTTTTTGGTTTTATTGAGCGTTACGACGTGACAATATTCATGCCAAAGCACCGACTTCCAATTCGATTTCACTTGGAGGGCTGCGGGAGAATTGGCCGTAATCAAACGACCAAAGCAGACGCCGAGAAATCCCTCGCCGCCGGGCAAACCAAAGGTGCGGATGGCAAAGTCCTTTTGCTTAGGGAAAATCTCAACATAGATTGGCTCTTCGAGAGTGACCTCGTACTTCTTTGTAAGCACATCCCGAGCTTCGGATAGGAGAGCGAGCACCTCGGGGCCATAGATCTTGGCCTCTTTTATGTCCATCCGAATGATTAGGCCAGGAGCATTTAAGGTTTCGAGGCTGTCGAGTCGTTGCTGCAATTGTTTGAGATTAAAGATTGTGACGTCGTAAGGATCTTTCTTGCGGACTTGTTCGACCATTGTCCAGCCTTCGTCACTTTGACCGGCCCGCAGCTGATCTTGGGCTAGTTGTCCCATTGCAGGGATGTAACCAGCATCCATGGTGAGAGAACGTTTTTGGTAAGTGATGGATTCGACAAATCGATAGTGGAGGGCTAAGTGTTTACCGATGAGGTGATCGACGTCGGGATTCAAGGCCCAAGTTTGCAGGGCTTTCTTGCGACATTCTCCTTCTTGTTCGTATTTACCCTCGAGGTGGGCTATGGCTGCACGCAGGGACCAGAGCTTGGGGTGTCGTGCGTTGAT
>Ga0315899_10001576_pt1 | contig 25982 bp, 36 predicted proteins | sample LakEriMetagenome_2_FD_203518 | JGI IMG/M metagenome (GOLD analysis project Ga0315899, IMG submission 203518) | Freshwater fungal communities from buoy surface, Lake Erie, Ohio, United States - Buoy 4 MA112 | ecosystem: Environmental > Aquatic > Freshwater > Lake | place: USA: Lake Erie, Ohio... | reverse complement strand
AATTGCGTTGCCATTAGCGGGGGGCGAAAATCCCCCGCTTTTTTTAAACAGGAATTCAAAATGTCTATCACCGAAAAAATCTTGAACGGAATCAAACAAGCCATCACCGAAGGCGGCAAAGTAAACATCGACTTGCGCGAAGCAAGCGCAATTACTGGTTCGGGTTCGGGTGTCGGTGGTAATGTTGTTTTTGATGATGCGTTTGCGGCTTTGCGTCAAGCAAACCCTTTACGCCAAGGCTCACGCCAAATTGCGGTTGCGGGTTCTGATGCCCAATTTGTTGCCAAAACTGGTAACGCCGCAAATTCTACAAACCCTTGGGGTTATACATTTACGCCAAATAGCGGTTCGCCTAATGTGAACACTTCTATTTGGCAATTGCCCGTGCGCGTATTGGTTGCACAATTGCCAATTAGAACGGCGGTGCTAAGTGATGTTAATGGACTTGATGCAACACTTGTTGAAGATTTGGCACTTGAGTTTGCACAACTTGAAGGTCAATCAATGGTTCTTAATAGCGACCAAGCGGGTAGCACAACTACATCAACTGGTTCTACTAATGGCTTGCGCGGTTTGGATAGTTACACTAGCGGGGCTACTAGTGCTTTCGGTACTAGTGGTACGGCTATTACAAATGGCATACATACTATCGCTACGGTTAGTAATGGCGGCACTACGGTAACTTACAACAAAGTGGTCAACATGGCTAACGCGTTGCCCCCGCAATATTGGTCGCTAGATTCAACTGCTTGGCACATTAGCCCCGCAATGATTCAAACATTGCGCCAGTTAAAAGATACCGCGGGTTTGCCTTTGTTCTTGGAACTAGGTGAAAAAGATGGTTGCGCGATTGGTCACATTTTTGGTTGGCCCGTTATTCCTAACGCATACCTTTCCGCAGATTTCCCAATCTACTTGGCAAACTGGAATCGGTTTTTGACAATCGGCGATACCGAACAAATGAGCATCCAAATGTTTGAACAAACACAGGCGGGTTTTGTGACGATGTACGCGGAAAAAAGAATGGTAAGCACCGTGCGCGACCCGTTCGCGGGCGTTCGTATGTCTGCCGCCTAAAGGGGGCTTGGATGTCAGCAAATGAACAAACACTAGGTGCGCCTTTCGGGGCATCTACCCGCAATCCGTTTAGTTATGTAAAAACAGAACAGATTGACCGTGACGTAGTTACGCCTTGGTTAACCTTGGATGAAATCACCAATCAAATTAACTTGTTTGAAGATGAATCGCAAGATGGTTATTTGCAATCATTGGAATTGGCGGTTCGCCAAGCCATTGAAGATTATTTAGGCTTATCTATTTTTTCAGTTACCTACCGCGTTTGGTACGGTGCTGAAAACCTAGCCGCATCGCCAGTATGTTTGGATTTGCCCGAAGTATCGCAAAACCAATATCCCGATATGTCGGGCGTTACGATTGAACGCGTAGCGTTTTGGAATAACGCGTTCCCGCCAGTTTTAACGGTAGTTTCTTCTAGTGAATACTATTACGATGCAAGCGGCAACAAGGTAATTATTCAATCGTTGCCGACAACCATCAATAGCCAAATGACCGCGCCGATTATTTGCGAGTATTCAACCGCACCTAATCCGTTGCAAACTTATCCCGTTATCAAGCAAGCGGGTTTGTTGTTGTTTACGCATTTGTATAACAATCGTAGCAATACAACCGACAATCAGTTAAAAGAAATTCCGTTTGGCGTGGCTACATTGTTGCGCCCATACAAACCTTTGGTGATGTAAATGGCAATTGCACGGTTTGAACAAATTACGGTAAACAATCTAGCGTTTGCTAAAAGTGATTTTGGCGAACAAAGTACCGCGCAAACTACTTGGTTTCGCACCCGTGCGCGTGTTCAATCCGTTGCCAACAGTTTAAAAATTTCGGAAAAGTACCGCCTTTATCAAGATGTAGTTAATTTTATTTTGAACTACACGCCGAACACAAGAACAATGGTTCGCAATCAAAACCTTTATTCAATCAATTACAACGGTTACGATTGGCGCATAGATAACATTCGCGAATCCGATGATAGGATGACCGTAATTATCTTGGCGTATAGAAACGACCCAGTAACGGCGGTATAAATGGCAACCCAACAAAATCCCGTTCAATACGGCAAAGCAATACAGTTTCAACTGCAAAGCATTGTTACGCCCGTACCCGTGTACGCCGCGTTTAACCGTAACTTTGCAACTGAACCTAAGTTTATTGTTTGGATGCTACGAAATGTGCATCAGGATGTTTATACAGGGCCAGTTCAATCCGTTAAGGGGATTGACCGCCCAACATTTCAAATAAGTATTTTTACGCAAGTAATAGAAGATGGTTTCACTATTTCCAATCAGATACTACAATCGCTACACGGATATAGTGGTTTGTTTGGTGGTGTAACTAATGGTTTTCAGATTGCTAAAGCAGATGTTTTTTGGCTTTACAACACTTATGACAATGATGAAAAGTTAGCCCAAATTTTTCTTGATTGCACCCTAGATATTCCAACATAAGACAACCCAACAACTTTTGAAGGAACTTTTAAAATGGCACTACCAAACAAAATAATGGCGGGTTTTAGCGCGGCGTTGTATGCCCAATCGGGCGCGACACCTACCGCACTAACACTTACCCAACTTTCAACCCTTGGCAATGTTTCGGGCATTGCTATTTCGGGTAATCTGATTCCAGTAGAAGCAGTACCCGCATTTGGTCAAGATGATGCCGTTGCTAGTTTCGGTGTAGCGGGTTCGCGTCAATCTGACAAAATCCCAACGCAATCCGCACCAACATCACTTAGCGTAACTGCCGCATGGAATCCTAGCGACACAATGCTTTTGTTGATGCGCGGCGATGCGTATAGCGGCTTGATTGACCGTACTTTTGTAGTTAGTGCTACCGATGGGTCAAACATTGTTTATTACGCCTTTAACGCCCGCGTAAGCCAGTTTACGATTGATTCAAGCCCTAGTGCTGAAGCCAAATGTAATTTCACCATTCATCCCCGTGGAAATCTCTACGGTTGGTCTAACAACGCCTAAAGGAATATCATGGCTATACCAAATAAAGTTTTAGCGGGTTTTAGTGCATCGTTGTATATGCAAAGCGCGGCAACGCCTACGCCACTTACAACGGCAAACCTTTCCGTATGGACAGGGCAAGTAGCAACCATCGTAGGCACGGCGGCTAACGGTACTGGCGGCGCGGGTGTTTTGTTGCCCGTGGAAGCCGTACCCGCTTTTGGTCAGGATGATGCGGTTGCATCTTTTGGCGTTGCGGGTTCACGCCAAAGCGATAAAATTCCTACGCAATCTGCGCCTACATCGTTAAGCATTACTGCGGCTTGGAATCCAAGCGACACCGCGTTATTGCAAATCCGTTCTGATGCCTACAACGGTACGGTTGACCGCACTTTTGTTGTTGCCGCGGTTGACGGTGCTAATACGGTTGCGTATGCGTTCAATGGTCGCGTTTCACAATTCACAATTGATTCAAGCCCAAGCGCAGAAGCAAAATGCAACTTTACAATTCATCCGAGGGGCAACCAATACGGTTGGTCTAATAACACATGATGACCGTAGAAGAAGCCGTAGAAGTTCTTAGCACTACCTACCAATCACTTGATGCGGTTGCACAAGGGATGGTAGTAGATGCCGAAGAACTAGAAGATGCCATTGCCGCCGCTGAAGCGGATTCTGTAGAAGCGGTATGTTTAAAAGTTCTTAGTAAATACAATACATAATATGCAAACGACAATAAAAGACAGTAACGATTTGTTGAACTTCTTGGTAGCCCAATCCGATTCGCGTAAGGATTGGTTTGGGTTTACCGCACAAAAATTAACTGCTATTTCTTTGGCGCATGATATTGCCGCAAACCATGCGGATAAATTTACGCCCGATGAAATTGTAGATTATGTGCATACGCTAAACAACGCGTTGTATCAAAAGATTATTAAGCCAATGGGTTAATCATGTCGGGCGTTACCTACAAAATCCAAGGCTTAAAAGATGTACTAGCCGCGTTTGAGGAACTAGCCGCAGATATTGGCGACAAGAAAGCGCGAAGCAAAATTCTAGTACCCGCGGCACGGGAAGCAATGAAGCCCGTGTTAACAATGGCTAAGATGAACGCCCCTAAAGATAGCGGCGACTTGTCTAGGACAATGCAAATTGAAGCCCGCCGCCCAACTAGAAAAGACATTCGTTCTAAATACATCACCGAAAAAGATACGGTGATTGCTTTGGTAACAACTAAAGCATTTCCCAAGAAACTTAAAAAAGAATTCTACGAACAAAATGCGGCGTTGTACGAATCAGATAAAGCGCAATACAACCGCAATTTAAAAGAAAGAAAAAGGCAAGTTGGCGTTCTATCGGATGCCCGTGCCATAGCACAAGAATTCGGCACGGCTAGAAATGGCGCGCAACCGTTTTTACGCCCTGCTTTGGAATCCCAAGCCAATCAAACCGCCAAGCGGCTAGGGGAAATTTTAGCAAGGCGAATTAGTAAATACAGGATAAAAAATAAATGACAAAATTTAGTTCAGCGTTTGGCGACAAGTACCAAACAAACAAAAAAAATATGTTAACCCGTTCATTTGAATTGGGCGGGCATACCTTTAAAGTTCGCATACCTTTAATGATTGAATCGGATGCTATTTATAAAAAAGTTTCTAACCCTGATGAAGAAACAATAGAAAAAATCTACCAAGAAATTACCGCCCCATTGCGGCAGTTTGAAAACAATCAAAGCGAAGATTTCCAATTTACGGATGATGATATTTTGGTTGAAGGGCGTTCTATGCGCGAAGCCGCTAAGAACAAAGCCATCACCGAAGCCCGCATTACTGAATTTTTCAAGTTGTTAGTTCCTGAAATGGAAGGCATAACCCTTGAAGATTTGACCTATGCCGACATACAAGAAGAATTCCCCATTGCCGTGCAAATGATGATTGTGGAAAAAATTGGCGAAGTGATTAGCCCAACCTACAGGGAAGCGCGGGGAAACTAATAGGCTCGTTGAAAAGCCAATGCCTAGCCGCAATGATTTTCAACGGGCATACCCTAGACACAATAAACGAATTAGATGATGTAACTTTGGCAAACATTCAAACAATGTATGCCGATGGATTGATTGGGAATTACGGCGTTCTTACGCAATTGGCAACCCTGACAAACGGGGTATTTAATTACATGAGAGTGGCAAGTTCACCGCCATATAAACTAGCCAACATTTTAGGTAGTGCGTATGATTACATATACCCGCCTTTAAGTGATGAACACAAAAAGGCGGCAGTAAATAATAGCCTTTTAGCATTTATGCAACAGGCGCAAGGATTTGATAAAACATTGTTTGGGGTAAAAGATGGCTAATATGATTGCCCGCCTTGGTGTAGCCCTAGGCATAGATACCGCGGAATTCAATAGAGGTATTGAAGCCGCGGGAAAGAAGTTAGAACAGTTTAGCGAAGCCGCCGAAAAGTTTGGCAAGATGGGCGCGGTTGCCTTGGTTGCCGCTAGTGCCGCCGCACTTAAATACGCCGATGAACTAGCCGATGTAGCCGAAGCCAACGAAGTAGCCATAGGCACGGTTTTACAGTTATCTAACGCCCTTGCCAATTCAGGTGGTAAAGCCGACAACGCGGGCAAGATGCTATCGGCGTTTGCCAAGTTTATTGACGATGCCGCGGGCGGTTCAGAACAAGCGCAGAAAACCGCCAAATCATTAGGCGTTACTTTGCAAGACTTGGGCAAACTTTCCCAAGAAGAATTGCTAAACAAACTGGTTGCCAACTTAGCCAAAGTTGAGGACCCGATTACGCGTAACGCCAAGGCAATGGAGATTTTCTCTAAAGCCGCTAAAGGCGTTGATATGGTTGGTTTTGCTGAAAAAATTGCAGAAACCAACCCGCTTATTCAGGAACAAGAAAAAGCAATCAAAGCCGCCGCAGATACCTACGATTTGTTGGCGCAAACATCCCGCGATGTAATGTTAGTTTTGGCTACGGAATTAGGGCCAATCCTAAAGGCTACCGTTGATTACATGAAAACATTAGGTGATAACGGAATATCACTTAGCGGTATTTTTAAAACTGTATTTCAAACGGTTGCGGTTCTAGGTTCTGAAGTTGGCTATTTCTTTAAAGCCATCTTTGATGAAATTGGACACACATACAACAACGCGGTTACTTTAGTAACCAAAGGCGTTGATGCCGCAATTGAAGCCAACAAGAAATACAACAATTCTGTTTTAGCACAAAGAATTCAATTAGATTTGTATCAAGCCGATGTAATGGGCGTTCCCCAATACGGCAATTCTATTGATGCGTTAGCGGCAAAAGGTATTTCAAAACCTAGCAACGCATCGGGCGGGCGTTCTGTAACTGATGCCGCCGAAAAAGAAAGGCAAAGAAAAGCAGAAGCCGCCGCAAAAGAAGCGCAACGATTAGCAGAAAAAGCAGAACGTGAAAGATTGCGGGCGTTAGAAAAATATTTTAATGAACTGCAACGCCTAGACAAAATATTATTAGATGTAGAAGGCAAAGAAAATAACGCGTTTACAGATTCAATTAAACGAATTGAAAATGATGAACAAGCATTAAAAATAAAAAACGGTATTTTAGATATTGAAAAAACAACAAGGGATATGCGTTCTGAAGATGCACAACTAACAAAAGATTTGTATTTGGCAGAACAGAAAAGATTAGAAAACATTAAAGAAATTGAATATAACAATCTTTTAAGCGCAGACACAAAAAAATATTTAATTTCACAAGAAAACGCATTAGCCGATGCAACAGAACGCTACCTACGCGCACAAAACCAAGCGGTTAAAGCGCAACGCGAAGGAACTGGCGAACAAGGTTTCTTAAAAGAAGGCGCAAAGTTTTTCCGCGATATGCCTACCGATTTAGAAAACGGTGCAAAGGCTTTTCAATCCGTAATGGGCAACATGGAAAGCGCGTTAGATAACTTTGTTCGCACGGGCAAGTTATCGTTTAAGAGTTTGGCGCGTAGCATCATTCAAGATTTGATTGCTATTCAATTGCGGGCATCAGCAACGGGTTTGTTTAAATCATTGTTTGGAATGTATGCAAGCGGCGGCTTTGGTACTGGCAACGCGTTTGGCAATGCTGACCTTGGCGGGTTCTTAGCCGATGGCGGTTCGGCTAATGCCAATACGCCTTATGTTGTCGGTGAACGCGGGCCTGAACTGTTTGTACCGCGTTCATCAGGTACAGTAATCCCGAACCATGCTTTAGCGGGCGCGGGCGGCACTACGATGGTTACAAACAATTACATTAACGCCATTGATACCAAATCGTTTGAAGAACGCCTATACGGTAGTTCTAACGCAATTTGGGCGGCAAATCAGTATGCCAATAAATCGTTGGCAGTGAATAGGGGTCGGGCATGAGTTTCTACACTTATATGCACACTAGAAACGATACCAATGAAACTTTCTATATTGGGAAAGGTCACGGCAAACGCGCCTTTTGGAAGCATGGTAGAAATCATCATTGGACAAACATTGTTAAAAAACATGGTTATACAGTTCATGTATTAGCACAATGGGAAAAAGAAGCCGATGCTTTTGAACATGAAAAGTTTTTAATTTCATGTTTCCGTGGAATAAATAAAGATTTGGTAAATAGAACTGATGGTGGCGATGGCCCTACAGGGCAAAAATTTTCCAATGAACAACGGCAAAAAATGCGCGTTATATGGAAAGAAAAATATTTACAAGGATATGAAAATCCAAAAGGTATGTTGGGTAAAGTTCATTCTGAAACAACAAAAGAAAAAATGAAACAATCGCATACATTGCGTGATTGTTCAATGGCTGAAGATATTAAAGAAAAGATAGCAATTTCAAGTATTGGCAAACTGCCTACATTGGGCATGAAAGGTAAAAGCCATTCTGAAGAAAGTAAACAAAAAATTTCTTTGGCTAGAAAAGGAAAGCCTTGGTCTGAAACTAGGCGTTTAGCGCAGAAAAAAGGTTAATCATGTCATTTCAAACTTTGTTCGAAATCCAACAATCCATGACGGTTAACAACCGCCGTATGGTTGGACAACAAGTAGCGCGTTCGGGTTATATCACCGTAGCGCAATACCTTACCGCCGTGCCTTGGGTGTTTACCATTACGCCCCATGCTTACCTTTACTATCCGCAAGTTCGGGATGTAATTCAAAGCATTGATAACAAAGATAGGCAACTACCTGAAACCATAACTTTTAATAGCACCAATCTTTCTTGGTTTACTGAAATGCGTGGCACGGCTACCGCGGCAACCTTAAACGGTGCGCCCGCGGCTAATACGCAAACACTTGCTTTAAATTCTAACGGAACATTTAAAGCGGGCGATTTTATTATGATTAGCGGTTACACCTACAAAGTGACTGCGGATAGTGCGGGTTCATCAGTAGGCATTAATCGCCCGTTAATTGGCTTACCCGCATCAGGCACAACGGTTAGTATTGGCAATGCTTGCACATTTAATGTTGTTGCAGAATCATGCCCAACATATACACTAAACCCAATGACGGATGGCGCATTTGTGCAATGGGATTCGCCGTTTGTTTTTAGAGAATACATCGTATGACAACAATTAACGCGGTAACTGGTTCGCAAATTAACCATGCAGAATTTGTAAAACTTACCGTTGGTACTGCGGGAACTGTTTATACATTCTGCAACGCCGCCGCGCCTATCACGGTTGGCGGCATTACATTTTCAAACCTTGGTGCGCTACTTAATGTTGGCGATGTTCAGCGCGATATTAAGGCTACATCGGATGACATGACAATTGCATTAACGGGAATTAACCCAACCAATATTGCATTGATTCTTAGCAATAACATTAAAGGTTCTTTGGTAGAAGTTTGGCGCGGATTTTTTAATTCAAACAATCAAATCATTACAACGCCTACAACACAATTTTTTAAACGCTACCAAGGCATCATCAATAGCGTTTCTATTACCGAAGATTTTGATACGCAAGCCCGTGAAAGAATTGCAACTTGTTCTATTTCGTGTTCATCAATGCGGCGTGTTTTGGAAAACAGATTGTCAGGCGTTAAGACAAATCAAAACAATTGGCAATTTATTTATGCGGGCGATACATCAATGAACCGCGTAAGTGAAATTTCAAATACATTTTTTGATTTTGGTTCACCGCCAAAAACACAAACGCAATCAAGCGAAACTACAGTAACAATGGATGGCGGCGGCGATGGCGGTGGTAATGGTGGTGATTAAAAAATGATAAGACCCGCAACAAGATACGACATACCTAGACTGTTAGAAATTGTGGAGGCATACGCCTATGAAAATCCTATTAAAAAACTTGGTGAATCGCATAATCACTTTCCCCGCTATGTTGAAGAACTATTGTTTAGCATCATTCAAGGGCGTGGGTTCATTTATATCGATTCGCATCTTAGGGGCGCGATTGTGGCTTACAAAACTTCTAACATTTGGTCGCCCAAAGTAAAAGAATTAAACGAATTATTGTGGTGGGTAGAACCTGAACATCGCAATGGAACGGTTGGCGGTAGGCTTTGGAAAGCGTTTGATGAACGCGCAAAGGAAATGCTAAAAGCGGGTGATGTAGATTTTGTTTGCACTTCAATTTCTGCTAACGGCCCGTTGATTGATTACACGCGCAGGGGATACAAATCCCTTAGTGCAACTTTTGTTAGGGAATAAAATGGTAGCAACAATGATTGCGGGGGCATATTTTGCCGCAGGGACTTTTGCTTATGCGGCAACTGTTTTTGCCGTTAACTTTGCGGTTTCATTTATTGTTACCCGTATGTTCACGGATAACCCCGAAGGTCAGCAAGACATGGGCGTTAGGCAACAAGTACCGCCAAGCGCAGTTAATGCTATTCCTATTGTGTACGGCAACGCCTACATGGGCGGCACATTTGTTGATGCGGTTTTAACCGTTGACCAACGCAAAATGTATTATGTTTTGGCTATCTCTAGCATTAGCCCAAATGGTCAGTTTGCGTTTGACCAAACCGATATGTATTTTGGTGATAGAAAAATTGGCTTTGACCCAACGGAACAAGGCAAGGTAATTACGCTAACCGATGAAGCGGGAAATGTAGATACAAAAATTAGCGGCAATTTATTTATCTACTTGTTTACATCAAATCAAGCGGGAACAATTACGGCAATAAATAGTTCAGGCACATTGCCAAGCGGCATTATGGGCGGTGTAGATATTGCGGCGGCGCAAAGATGGCCCGCAAGCGGTCGTCAAATGAACGGTTTGGCATTTGCTATTGCCGTACTTAATTACAATCGCGATGCTGATACTACGCAACTTTCGCCTATTACATTTAAAGTAGCCCATACGCTAAACGGAACTGGTGTAGCCAAAGCGGGCGATGTTTGGTATGACTATCTTACAAATACAGTTTATGGCGGTGCAGTAGATGCGGCGTTTGTAAATAGCACAAGCGCAACCGCATTAAACGCGTATGGCGACCAAAACATTACATTTACAAATAGTAGCGGCGTACCATCTACGCAACCGCGCTATCGTATTAACGGCGTATTAGATGCAGGGCAATCGGTTCTTTCCAATGTTGACCGCATTGTTTCCGCTTGTGATTCTTGGATGACATACAACGCCGCATTAGGGCAATGGTCAATAGTGATAAACAAAGCCGAATCTACGGCGTATGCGTTTGATGATGACAACATCATTGGCGAAATTCGCGTTAGTGCAACTGACATTACATCTCAAATTAACCAAGTTGAAGCCCGCTTTCCGTTTAAAGAAAACCGCGACCAAGCCGCGTTTGTAAACATTGAAACACCTAGCGGTTTACTGTATGCCAACGAACCCGTTAACAAGTATTCAATTACTTATGATTTAGTTAACGATTCCGTGCAAGCGCATTACCTTGCAAATCGTTTGTTAGAACAAGCCCGCGAAGATTTGATTGTTTCTATTAGCACTACTTATTACGGCATACAAGTTGATGCAGGCGATGTAGTTAGCGTTACCAATGCTGATTACGGTTGGAACGCCAAACTTTTCCGCGTAATGAAAGTTAACGAAGCATCATTACCTGATGGCGGTTTGGGTGCGCGTTTAGAACTTAGCGAATATAACGCACAAGTTTATGACGACAAAGATATAACGCAATTTACGCCCGTACCTAATTCAGATTTATCATCGCCTAGTTATTTTTCATCGTTAGCCGCACCTACTGTTACGGGATTTCCAAGCGCAACAGTACCTAATTTTAGTGTTACTATTTTTATTCCAGTTACAGGGCGCGTAACTTTTGGCGACCTTTTCTTTACAACAAGCGCAACGCCAACCGCCGCTGATTGGCAATTGTTGACTACTGCAACAACAAGCAATAGCCAACCAGTTACCAATAATACTTTTTACACATTTACAAATTTAACTTTAAATACTGGCACATATTATTTTGCATACCTTGTTGGTAATGATGTTAGCCAATCTGCTTTAAGTACAAAAAGCACGGCGTTTGTTTGGAATCCCGTGGCAACTGTTGGCCCGACAGGACCTACGGGCGGCACAGGTCCTACGGGAAGTTTAGGACCTACAGGCGATGTTGGCGATACAGGCCCGCGCAACGCGCAGATTTATTTTTACTACAACATAAATCAAGCAAGCGCACCAACTGCACCTACTACGGCGCAAGTGGCGTATAACTTTTCAACGCGAACTGCAAGCATTACCGCGCCCAATTGGAGTACAACATTTAACCCAAGCGCACTTTCAACAACATCTGCTAACAATAAATATTGGGCGGTTCTTGTTGTATTCCAAGAAGTTACTTTTGGCGGTTCGTACACCGAAACCATTAGCACGGTATTTACTTGGCAAAACTTAAATGGCTTGGTGACTTTTACCAACCTTGCAAATTCTGTTGGTTCGGGTGGAACTACAACTACATTTATTGATGGCGGTGCAATTACGGCAGATACGCTATCGGTTAATAAAGTACAAAACAATACAAGCGGAACATTCAATACATTTGTAACATTTGGATTGGGTACTGGTTCAAGCATTGGTGGATTTCAAGGCGGCGGTGCTTTTTCATCATCAAATATCAATTATTTTGGTGGATTATTTGCAAATACATCAAATGGTTTTGCTATTGGTGCGGCAAGTAGAAATACTGTAAACGCAGATATTGGCGCAATTATTGCGACAGGATATGTAAATGCGGCGTTTACAACTTTTAGAACTGCGGCATATTTAGGAACTGGCGTTTCGGGCGGCACTTTTTTGAGTGGTGGCGCAGGGGCTATTCAAACTGCGGTTACTGCTGATATTCGTTTAGCCTACTACACGGGCGGTACTTCATACGCCTATTACATCGTATCAGGCGCGGCATATCCATTTACTGCGGGTCACGATGGTTTGCAATTGCTTAGTGAATCTATCCCTGAAATTGGTGATTTAATGGTTGATGTGGCATTGATAGCCGCGCCAAATGTCAATGATTCAATTACACAAATGACGGTTACAACATCTGCAAATCAAAAAGGTGTTATTGGTGTTTTTACTGGTATTTGCGGCAATGAATTTGTACCCGCATCATTAGGGTATTACATTGAAGGCGTACAAGGCTCAAAAAATGTTTTTGTAATGAAACCTGAATTTGCAGATATTTATGATACATACCGACCAATTGGGGTTAATGCCATTGGTGAAGGTAAAATCAATGTTTGTGGGCAAGGTGGCGACATTGCTATTGGCGACTTTCTTGTTGCAAGCGATACGGCGGGTAAAGGTATGAAACAAGCGGATGATTTGTTTTATAGTTACACCATTGCAAAAGCCCGTGAAAATGTAACTTTTTCTAGCCCAACCGAAGTAAAACAGATTGCGTGTATTTACATGGGCGGCTAAAATAGCCACAATACAAGACATCATTAGCCCGTAAGAATTACGGTAGTTCTAACTAAGTTTAGGGAACGCTAATATGGCGATTTTCAATAAAAATACCCTTGCACAAGTAAGCGGTTTTGACAACCCCATTCTTGCGGGCGAATTGGTTTGGAATCAGAAAACCTACTGGAATCTGACATTCACCAATTCCGCTACAAACTTGCCCGTCAATCTGACAGGCGCAACCCTAGATGCCCAAATTGTTCGCCGTGAACTATCAAACATCATTGATACGCGCAACGGGTTAACTTTTGACATTGCTGATTACAACCCCGCACCCGCCGCAATTCCATTAACAATTACTAACATTGTTGCCGCATCGGGTTCATGTACATTGGTAATTGATGCTAGTGCATGGTCGCTAATGAGTACCGACACCGAATTAGAAATTAACGCCGTTGACCCCGTGGGTTACTCAGGTCGCGTTAAGGTAAGTTTTCCCGTATCGGGTTCAACCCCTGCGGATGATTCCATTATTTTCTTGTTGTTCTTGGTGCGTAGCGATGGGGTGATTGTTCTATGAGCAACATTAAAGTTTCCGTTCAAGATGGCAACAATGTAAACCTACAAGTAACGCCACAACCCCGCATTGATTTGCGGATTGATAGGGCGGTTAGCGGGGCGACAGGACCAACAGGGCCGCAGGGTATTCAAGGTGCAACAGGCGCAACAGGGCCTACGGGCGCAACGGGCGCACCTAGCACGGTGCAAGGTCCTACAGGGCCGACAGGCGCAACGGGCGCACAAGGCGTAACAGGACCTACGGGCGCAACAGGGCCGACAGGCGCACAAGGCATTACGGGTGATGTTGGCCCGACAGGGCCACAGGGCGTTCAAGGTATTCAAGGCGTTCAGGGAATTCAAGGCATCCAAGGCCCGACAGGGGCGCAAGGCATCCAAGGCGATACGGGCGCGACAGGGCCAACGGGCGCAAATGGGGTTATTGGCAATACAGGCCCAACGGGGGCAATCGGCCCGACAGGGGCGCAGGGCGTTCAAGGTGATGTGGGTGCAACTGGCCCGCAAGGTTTGCAGGGCATCCAAGGCGTACAAGGTCCGACAGGGCCAACGGGCGACCAAGGCGCGATAGGTCCGACAGGCAGTATTGGCAACGCAGGGCCTACGGGCGCAACGGGGGCAACGGGCGCGGATAGTACGGTTGCAGGACCAACTGGACCAACGGGCGCACAGGGCATCCAAGGAAATGTAGGTCCTACGGGCGCACAGGGAATTCAGGGTATTCAGGGCGAACAAGGTTTGCAGGGCATTGCAGGGCCTACTGGTTCGCAGGGCGCGGCAGGGGCAACAGGTCCAACAGGCGAACAAGGCTTGGTCGGACCTACGGGCGTGGCGGGTGCAACAGGACCTACGGGCGAAACGGGCGCGGCTTCTACCGTGGCAGGGCCAACTGGTCCGACAGGCGCAACGGGCGCAGATGGTCAATCATCATCGTTTTACCAATACGATGCTGATACTACGCAAACTACAGGTACGCCAACCGCGGGTCATGTGTATTGGGATAATGTTGTACAAATCTTAGCAACTAACCTAGTTTTTAGCCATTTGACAAGCAACGGCATCGATGTTGATTTGTTCTTGGGATTCTTGAAAACTGGTGACAGTATTGTTTTGCAAGATGCAAGCAATTCAAACAATTATCAAAAATGGGTTTTATCTGCAAACCCAACAACAGTACCAAACACATCCGTAACTTGCCCCGTTACTTTGACAACATCTAGCGGCACGGGTACAACTGGTTTTGCTAACAATCACAATCTAATTGTTGTTCTGCAATCCGTGGGCGTGGTCGGGCCTACAGGCGCAACAGGACCTACAGGGGCGGCAAGCACCGTAGCAGGGCCAACGGGCGCGGTGGGTGCAACAGGGCCTACGGGTGAGCAAGGCGCGGTAGGACCGACAGGTCCAACGGGGGCGCAAGGCATTCAAGGCATACAAGGTATTCAGGGAATTCAGGGTGTGGTTGGGCCAACTGGCGCACAAGGCATCCAAGGCGACCAAGGGATTCAGGGTATTCAGGGCGTGACAGGACCAACTGGCGCACAGGGTATCCAAGGCGTGACAGGGCCGACAGGGGCGGCTTCTACCGTTGCAGGGCCAACGGGCGCACAAGGCAATGTGGGCGCAACTGGACCTACAGGCGCACAAGGTATTCAAGGCGTTGCAGGGCCAACAGGACCGCAGGGCATCCAAGGGGTGCAAGGCGTGGTCGGGCCAACAGGGGCGCAGGGAATACAGGGCATACAGGGTAATGTCGGGCCAACTGGTCCTACGGGCAGTACGGGCGCACAAGGCGTACAGGGCGCAACAGGGCCAACGGGGGCGCAGGGCATACAGGGCGTTGTAGGACCGACAGGACCGCAAGGCGTACAGGGTATCCAAGGAATTCAGGGCATCCAAGGCGTGACAGGGCCAACGGGGGCAACGGGAAATACGGGGCCAACAATTTACCCCGCAACAGGCATTGCTATTTCTACAGGCACGGATTGGAACACATCTTTGGTCGGCACAACGGCGGGTCAAATTGCAACTTGGAACGGCACGGCATGGGTAGCAAGCGCACCCACTTCTGCTGACAATTCACTTCTTTGGTATTTCATGGGTTAAAGGACAAACAAAATGGCACAAACTCCAAAGTCAGTATCAATAATTGCAAAAGGCGCAACAAATTCAACTGTTTATACAGTACCCGCCGCAACAACCGCCGTTGTTAAAAGTGTAATTGCCGCACCAATTCAAGGGTCGGCTAGTACAAGTTATACGATTTCAAAGGTATCAGGCGGCGTTGTTTACCCAATTACTATTGGTATGTCAACTCTATATACTGCCGCTACTGGTGCGACAAATATTACAAACACAAATTTAATAGACGCACCAATTACTTTGGCGGCGGGCGAATCTATAACTGCTTATGCGGGTACTGTTAGCCAATATAGATTGCCAGATGTTTCAACTTTTACAAAAACAGCATTAACAGGTAATGCTCCAAGTATTCGCAAAATATTCTATGCCAATAGTATTTATATGGCAGTTGGAACTTACAGTACACCCTCAACGGCATTTGTAGCCACAAGTCCTGATGGTGTTACATGGACTGAGCAAACAAGTGTAATAGGTTTTCCCGAATTAAAAAATATTACATTTTTAAGCACAGGGTCAGTTTGGATTGCTACTGGATTAACTTCAGTTATCTACAGTACCAATAACGGCATTACATGGAATCCCGTTGCATCTTTGCCTGATGCTAATAACATTGCAGGAATAACTGCTAGTACAACTACCGCCGTAATTATTACTACCTCAAGCACTATTTGGCAATCAACTAATGGCACTACATGGACTTTAATTAGTGGTTGTCCCGCAAGTGGTCAAACAGGACAACAATGTTTGGCTTTTGCTAATGGTTATTTTGTTATATCTAATGATAATGCTACTTGCGTTTCAACTGATTTAACTAATTGGCAATTTTTAGGGGCGGCTCAAAATCGAACAATTGCTACGGCGGCTACTGCTTACAGAGGTATTACTTATTCATCAGCATACGATAGGTATTATCAAAGCCGCATTACTATTGCTGATGCAAATGTGCAAATTTCTAGGTCAACTGTTGGCAGTCCAAATCTTTATACTCCGTGTACTGTTGCGGCAAGTCAATCAATTGGAATTATAACTGCGGCAGGTTCTAACACTATTATCATTGCTAATAATGCCGCTAGTTCAACAACAAAATGGAAATCAACAGATGGTTTGGCTTTTACACAATATGTAGATAGTCGTTCCGCTACAGGTCAAGTATTAGGATTGGCAAACGGCTATTACTATACTTTTACAACTTTAGTAATTTCAACCTATTACATTTCAACTGACCCATCAACATCTACAGGAGTCATTAGTTCAGCGGGGGCAGTAATTACTGATGTAACTTGTGGTGCGGCAGACCCAGTTTCAGGCGCGTATGTTCTATTTTTTGTAAATGGAACTATTAACCTAAGAATGAGGGGCGGTATTACTGCAACGGCTACTGGCTCTGAATATACAAGCCCTTTGGGTACATATGCTACTTATGGTGCGGCTACTGATGTGATATGGGATGCAACAACAAGTAAATTTTGGGTTGTTTCTTCAACAGGAAATATTTGGTCTGCAACGGCGGCAAATGCAGTAGTTGGCACATGGACATATTTTAATAATGTTCTTGGCACGGGTACTGTTGCAGGGCCTTTTGGTCTTGGAGGTACTGTTTTTAACACTATTGAAATTATTGGCACAACAATACAAGTAACATCAAATCAAGCCCCTACTGTTCTTTATGTTGGAAATACTACAAATGCAAATTTATGGACTAACATCACTATTACGGCAGGGCCTAATCAAAGTGTAATTAGTAATAGAGGGGCATATACTGGCAGAAACTACTCTGGTCAGCAGTTTTCTGCAAATAATGGAACAGATGTTGTTTATGCTTCTACTGCAAGCAATGTATCTATTTATACGCCATCAATTGATAAATACCAACCGCGAAATGTAGTGTCAGGAATTGGAAATATTCAAACTGTAAATGGAAATAATTTTGCTTATGGCGGTAGTAGTAACAGTGGAGATATTTCGGGTTTTTATACTGGTGCTAATTTAATTACTGGATTAGGAAACTTTTACACTATAAGTGGGATAACTATTCTTGGCGCATCTAATATCAATGTAAATAAAGCCGCTTATGTAGATGGTCAATATTACATAACAGATAGCAATTTTCAAATGTATAGCGGCACATCTCTTACAAATATTTCTAATCCATTTGATGTTAGTAATCAAACAATTGCGGGCATAAAATCTGTTGTTTCAGAAAACATGGTAAATGATGGGAATTTAAGCAGTTATGAAAGTAACAGCCAGTTAAGAATGTCTAAAACTACTACAACACCTATTTTGGGTCTTGCCGCAATTACGGCAAGTATTGTTGAAATTACATAAGGAAAAATATGACTACAGAAATTTACAATGGTGGCCCTGCTAATCCAATCGGCAACGAAATAGGAATTTCAATTCGTGATTACTTTGCTACGGCAATAATGACGGGCGTGTATTCTGCGGGGGCGCAAGCAACCATTACTGCGGCAGATGCCTATAGTGCCGCTGATGCAATGTTGGCGGTGCGTTTACAAACTATGCTTGTAGTTGAACCCGTGGTTACACCCGTTGTAGAACCCGTGGTAGAAACACCCGTAGAAGAAACGGTCGCAGACCCAACTGTATAACTACACAAAACAATATATGACAAGAAAACTTAAAATAGCAATTTACGCAATCAGCAAAAACGAAGAACAATTTGTAAATCGTTTTTGCGATTCGGCTAAAGATGCCGACATTATTTTAATTGCCGATACGGGTTCTACTGATAGAACGGTAGAACTTGCGTTAGAAAACGGCGCGGTAGTTCATGACATTTGCATTTCGCCTTGGCGATTTGATAAAGCGCGGGATACCGCTTTAGCGTTGCTACCGCGTGATATTGATGTTTGTATTTCGCTAGACCTTGATGAAGTAATGATGGATGGTTGGCGCGAAGAAATCGAACGCGTTTGGCAAGAAAACACTACGCGCCTACGATACAAATTTGATTGGGGTTGCGGCATTAGTTTCTTTTACGAAAAGATACATCACCGTCACGGCTACCATTGGCATCACCCCGTACATGAGTACCCGCGCCCTGATGGTCGCATCACGGAAATTTACGCGCATACTGATATGCTTTTGGTTCAGCACTTGCCCGACAATACCAAATCCCGCGGGCAATATATGCCGCTACTGGAACTTGCGGTTGCTGAAGATGTACATTGCCCCCGTAACGCGTTCTATCACGCACGGGAACTAACTTTCTATGCGCGTTGGCAAGATTCAATCGTAGCCCTGAATAAGTACCTTGCAATGCCTGAAGCCACTTGGCAAAACGAACGGTGCTATGCAATGCGTTTGTTGGGTAAGGCGCATGAAGAACTAGGACAATCGGTAGAAGCGCATAAGTGGTATCGCCTAGCCATTGCCGAAGCCCCTAACACCCGTGAACCTTGGTGCGAACTGGCAATGTTCTGCTACCGCCGTAGCCTTTGGGTTGAATGTTATTCTGCGGCGAAATCGGCACTTGAAATAAAAGATAAACAATTGGTTTATACAATGAACCCTGATGTATGGGGCGCACAACCTTGGGATTTGGGTAGCATTTCTGCTTGGCATCTTGGACTAAAAGAAGAAGCAACACAACTTTTACAAGAAGCCATAAAATTAGCCCCTGATGACCAAAGATTGCGAAACAATATGCAATTTATGGATGCCGATTACAAAACCTTTGATAAGGTCGAAAATGCCGACACAATTAGAAGCCCATGAAGAAATATGCACATTGCGTTATGAAATGCTTTGTGCGCGTATTAAGCGATTAGAAGGCATCATTATCAAGGCTTGCGGGGCTATGCTTTTTGGCATGGCGGGCGTGATTTATTCATCTTTGGTACATTTGAAATGAAAGATTACGCCGTTGCATTTATAGCGGCGGTTTGCATTGTGGCATTTGTCATTTTTGGCACATACATGATTGCTTGGGCAGGGTGGGGATAAATGCGTTGGTTGCTTGTGGTTTTTCTATCAGCATCACAAGCGGCATCTGACAAGACAGAATATCGTTGTATCCGATGGGCATGGTCGGGTGATGTTTATAACCGCAAAGTTGTTTGCCTTGAGTGGGTGAAAGTTGTACGCAAATGATAGACCCCATAACCGCATTAGAAGGGCTACAGAGTGCCATAGCAGTAGTTCGTAAAGCCGCCAAGATTGCAAACGATTTAGGCGGGTTAGCGGGCGTTGTTGGCAAACTATTTGATGCGCGTAGCCAAGCGACTAGGGCGATGGTTGAAGCCAAAAGGTCGGGCAACAAATCCAACTTTAGCATTGCAATGCAAATTGAAAATGCGTTGATGGAAACGGCTAAGTTGGAATCCCAACTTCAATTGCTTTATATGCAAACGGGAAACATAGATGTTTGGAATAAGATTAAAGCCCGCGCCGCTGAAATGGATAGAGATGATGCCATAGCCGCCCGTAAAGCCAAAGAAGAAGAACAACGCCAAAAGGATTTAGAAGCCGAACAAATGCAATGGGCGGTTGCCATCGTCATTATTGTTATGTTCATTGGCGCGGTAGGTTGGGGTTTAACGCAAATTACCGAACTATGCGCTACGACAAGGTGCGGGCGGTGAATGAGTACCAAAAACAATTTGACCAATTTCTAAAAATCTTTGTTAGGTTATGTATCGTGATATGGGTGCTTGGTCTGCTGAAGTTCATTCCTGATTCTTTAGCAGATAAGATTGTTTCTAAACTTCTTGGAATGATTGGACTGTAATGCTTTCACTATTTTCTACACTTGGCGGCTTACTTATTTCGGGTTTGCCCAAACTACTTGATTACTTTCAAAACAAAGCCGACCAAGCGCATGAACTTGCTTTGGCTAGGGTGCAAACAGAACGCGAATTACAGTTAGCCGCCGCAGGGTTTGCCGCCCAAGCGCGTATCGAAGAAATCCGCGCCGACCAAATTGCGATGGAAACAGAAGCGCAAATGACGGAAGCGGCACTAAAGCATGATGAAAAGGTTTTAGAACGCGCTTCTACTTGGGTCGCTAATTATGTTGGCACGGTGCGCCCAACTGTTACCTACATTTTTGTTTTTGAACTTTGTGCTATCAATGCTTGGATTGCGTACTACATTTATACGCGCCCTACCCTTGTTCAAAACATGGATGATTTGATTCGTTTGTCCGACATTATTTTTAGTTCGGATGAAATGGCTATGCTTGGCGGCATTATTGGTTTTTGGTTTGGTTCACGCGGGTGGAACAAAAAATGAAAATCAGCAAAGAAGGCGAACATTTAATGCACTTCTTTGAGGGCTACAGAACGCGCCCGTATCGGTGTAGTGCCGCGATTTGGACAGTAGGCTACGGTCACGCAATGTATAGCGACCAATTAGCCTTGCCAAACATTCGCAAAGAAGGTTACACGGGTTTAATCCGTAGCGACTATCAACTAAAAGAAGGGGATAACCGTGCGTGGGAAAAATCGGAATTGGTCGATTTGTTCAAAATGGACATTGATATTTTTGAACGCGGTGTTCTTAGACTTAGCCCTAATTTGGTTGGTCATCAAAGCAAATTCGACTCTATTGTTTCTTTTGCATACAACGCAGGGCTTGGAAACTATCAGCGTTCTACCATTCGCATGAAAGTAAACCGCGGCGAATGGGATGATGCGGCTACTGCTTTTATGTCATGGACAAAAGCGGGCGGCAAAGAAGTAAAAGGATTAGTTAAGCGCAGACAAGCCGAACGCGCTTTGTTTCTAAGTTAACTTTGTATTTGGTTAATGTCGAACCTATCCGACATAACTTCTTCATAGTTAAACCGTTTGCCAAAACATTCGCTAATGTAAATTTCTTGGTCGCCGTATGCAACTAAAGTACGGTTATAAACAAATGCTTTTTTAGGCAAGCGCACTTTACCGTTAACAAAGTTATGCGCCTTGTTGGTAAGCCGCCAAACGCCCGCGCCTTTCTTTTCTTTATCATCATTAGGCGCAGATTCAACCAAGCCCCAATGCCGCATTGTTGAAAATGATTTTGCCCGCATCATCCAACGCGGTGCTACTTTTGCGGTATGAATCCAACCATCGGCATCTTGTTCGTTCTTCTTCATCCAAAGAAGTGAAAGCGCATTTGTTTCATCAAGATGGAATGTGTTTATCTTGCCCCATCTTTCGCAACAAGGGCAATTACCGCCATCACCCTCTAAAACTTTTCTGTAATCGGCGCGTAGCCTTTTCAAATATTCTTCTTCAAATAAATCATTCATTTTGTAATGTCCTATAAATTGGGGTACTTAATTTTCCCCGTTATTATTTAGAAGGGCGCATCGTCATCAAATACAGGCGCGGATTGCTTAGTTGTTTTGGGTTCTAGCGGCGGTTTAGCACTAAGCCAACCATCCCAATTAAGCGGCACATTATCAATCTTTAGGCTAATGCCCTGCCCTTTATCCCAAAGCGTACCAACCTTGGCAAAGCGTTTTTTGTTGTTGCCTTGGGCATCGGTGTATTCGCCCACTACGGCGATTAAATCTAATTTAGTTGACATGGTTTAATCTTTCATTCAGTTTACTAATTTTGGCATCAAGTTCGGTTAAAAACTTAATCACTTCTTGTTTAAGCATTGCCACATATTCCGCATCGAATTCAACGCGCTTAACAAACATTTGTAACCCGCTTGGTAGGCGTGGGTCAAACGATACGAAATCTGCCCATGTGCGACCCGTGCAAGACATTTGCCATTGCATTTGGGTTATGTACTTTGTCGGTACTTGTTCGCTAATCAATGTATCAATGTGCGTTGCCGTATTGGGGCATTTAATTTCTAGTAAGCCAAACACGCCTATTAAGCCATCAGGCGAAGCCCCTGCGCGTTCAATTGTTGGGTGGGCAATGTACCCTACTTCATCAACCAAAACATCGGCTACAGATTCATAGGCGGCGCGGGCAAGCGGTTCGGTTTCCGTACCCCATTGCATAGCAGGGCTACTAAACGATTCCGCAACCGTGTTTGTCATGCGTTCGCAAATCAATTGCGCCATGTAGTTTTCGCGTGATGCTGAATAACCGCTTTTGGTTTTGGCAATTACATCAGCAACGCGGGATGCCGTAACATTACCCAAGCGGGCGGCAAACCATTCGGGTGTACCTTGTTCAACTTTTTCAATCATTCTTGACCTTTTAGTTTTAGATTGGTTTCTGCCATTGCTTCCATAACAAGTCGCACACCTTTTGCGCCAAGATTAGGAATTTTTCTCAAATCGCGAATATCCCACTTACACAACTGTTCTTTTGTATAAATATCTTCTGCCCTTAGACAATTAAAATATCTAACTGGCAAATTTAATTCATGCAAATTAGCGGTTTTATATAAAATTTGTTGTTCTTCTTTTTTTTCCCATTCAGCATGAATTTTGTCGCGGTGTTCTAACATTTCTATTGCTAAACGATATGAACTTTGTGCTAACGAAAAATAATTTGTAATTCCAAATTTTTCAATTTGCGCGGTCATCGCAATAACCGCAAAGTGGTCTAATAGTTCTGTTTTAGTCATTGGTAATCTTTACATGAATGGTGTTTAGCATCTTCGCGGTCTTTCCATGTACCCGTGCAACCTGTACATTTAAACTGCCCTGCGGTGATTGAAAACTTGCCCGTTAATCTTGGTTTTGGTAGTTCAAATTCTTCTGCGTAAATTTTGTCACGCATTTTTTGTGCTACTAAATTAGCAAAGTTTATAAGCCCTTTGGTATAGGTTGGTTTGCCTACAAGCCCCGATTGTCTAGCCATTTCAATAATTTCATCTTGTGTCATCATTTCCCCTATTTCCCTTTTGCGCCACATTAGAATTTTGCTTTAACTTTATCTTTTGCGGCAATCACTTTCTTTTGCCAATCAGCATTGCCGTTACAAGCGGTGTAGGCGGCTTTGTAGGCATTCTTTAAACCATCTTGGTCGGTTGATGCCTCAATAGCGGCTAAGTGGTCTATGAGGGCGGCTTCATCAATGATAGGTTTGCGAACCGCGGCATTGGCATCATCATCTTCAGGGGCTATGCCGCAAGCCGCCATAAGGCTATAACGGCGGGCATAAGTTAATGCGCTACCGTAGCCTTGGGCATCTTGTTTGTTGGCGGGAACATGAAGAATTCCACATTCAAGCATTTCGCCCGATTCATGCACAAACATGGTTTCAATCATTACGCCGTTAGTGCAATCGTAATTCTTTTGAATAAGGGCAATACCGTTATCGTTTAGCGCGTCTATAACCGCTTCAACGCAAGCGGCAAGGTCAGCGTAGCGTGATTTGAAATGCGGGTTTGTAGAAGTCTTTAAAGCAGGGCCAAACGCCTTTTGTGCTTTGACCAATGCGGTGGCTAGATTTTTCATTCTGCACTTTCTAAATAAATGGTTAATCTTTTTACACGGTCAGAATGGTAATCGGACATACGGCGGGCGTATTCCATTGCTGATTGGGCATCTAGGAAACGGCGTTTTGCTTCTTCTAATTCTTTAGCCGCCATTTCTTTTGCTGATGGCAAACGCCATAAACCTTGGAAGCGATAAATTAAGTTCATGTTTACCCCCGCCATGCTAGTAGTACACCAATGCCGCCAAAAATGATGATGGCTAATGCACATTCAATTAAAGTTGTAATGATTTTGTGTTTCATTTTGTTTTGTCCTTTGATGGGGGACTAAGCCCCCGTTTGTTTAGTTAAATGAGAAATGCAAGCGTTCGCATTGTTGTTCGTATGCAACCGCTTCTGCGGCATCGCAATCGGAAACATATTCATTCCATTGCGCTTTTTCTTCTTTGGTCAAATAAGTTAACCAAACTTGATAACCTTTTTCAACATCATCAAAAGAAAAAGTTTCAAAACATTCACCGTCATCGTTAACAATGCAGAAAACGCCAAAGTAACTATTGGGTGGGATTCTTTCAACATAGTTGAAACTAAAAGATGGTGCGTTCATTTGCTTGCCTTTCTAAAAGACCCTAGAAGTTAGGGCATGGGTGAATTATAAGCCAACTAATAACCAATGCAAGCCTTTTTTAAAAATATTTTCTAAGTAGTTTCCCTAATACAACAATCCTATAAGTTGGCTTATAATAGGGTATGACAAAACAGGAATTATTAGCAAAGGTACGCAATCAAACCGAATTGGCGCAATTGCTAGGTATCAATCAATCGGCTATTAGCCAATGGAAAGAAATACCCAAAGCGCGCCTATGGCAATTGAAGTTACTCAAACCTAAGTGGTTCAAATGACAAAAATAGAAAAATACCTACATCACAAATCTTTGATGATGGAACACCTAGCATTTGCGTATGCCAATCAATCGATGCAAGATTCTTTGTATCAATTGATTTGCTACCATTTGCATAAAGATTACACGCAAGGTTATTATTATTTTATGACCCATCAGGAACGCAAAGATTTACACACGATGATGATTCTTTGATACAATTTTTTGAAACACGGCTAGGTTGGGAGTTGCTACCCAACCGAAAAGGATTCCCACTTTTTCCCTGCCGCAGTTTCTTTTAAGTGGTTTTTGCAAGTGGAAAAAAATGCACTATTACCAATTTAATATTTCCGATTATCGGTCGGCAACGGTTCATCTATCAAACGATGAAGATTTAGCGTATCGGCGTTTGCTTGATATGTACTACGATTCAGAAAACAAAATACCGTTGGATACCCAATGGGTTGCGCGTAGGTTGCGATTGGATACCACTACGGTTGAAAATGTGCTGAATGATATGTTTGTTAAGCATCAAGATGGTTGGTTTAATGCCCGATGCCAAAATGTTATTCAGCAATATCATGCGATGGCAGAAAAGAATAGGGCGAATGGGCGGCTAGGCGGTAGGAAAAAGAACCCAACCGCTAACCCATTGGGTAGCGACTCGCAACCCATCGTTAAGGCAACTATAAACCAAGAACTAGAAACTATAAACCAAGATAAGAAGAACAAGCGCGGCTCACGCCTTGCTTTAGATTTTTGTTTAACAAAAGAATGGGAACAATTTTGCGTTGAACAACGCCCTGAACTAAACCCTGCTAAAACCTTTGACCAATTTAAAGATTATTGGATTTCACAGGCAGGGCAAAAGGGCGTTAAGTTGGATTGGTTTGCAACATGGCGCAATTGGGTACGAAGCACAAACGCACCCAAACAAAACCCTGCTGACATTGCCCGCGTAACCGTACCAATGGACAATCGACCCGACCCCGCGTTAGAAAAGATAAAAGACGATGCAAAACGCGCCGCACCTATCCCGTTAGAAGTATTAGCAAAGATGGCGGCATTGAGGGCTAAAGCATGACACACGAAATGGCAATGCGAATATTGGACAGG
>Ga0315899_10001573_pt1 | contig 26021 bp, 3 predicted proteins | sample LakEriMetagenome_2_FD_203518 | JGI IMG/M metagenome (GOLD analysis project Ga0315899, IMG submission 203518) | Freshwater fungal communities from buoy surface, Lake Erie, Ohio, United States - Buoy 4 MA112 | ecosystem: Environmental > Aquatic > Freshwater > Lake | place: USA: Lake Erie, Ohio... | reverse complement strand
TCTCTCCCCCCCCCTCCTCCCTCTCTCCCTCTCTCCCTCTCTCCCTCTCTCACCGCTTCAGACGCGGCCGAGTCCGAGCCGCTGTCATTACCCTCCTGGATGTAGTCCTTCTCAGCGCCCGACGGCGGTGGAGAGGGTTCCTGCGCTGGTTTGCTCTGTGTGTGTCACACTCACACACAAAGGTCACGTGCCAAACGGTCAGGGCTATTGACTTAGCTATCGCAAGGGTTCAGCGACACACGCCTAGCAACGCGGCAAAGGGTTCGCGCATCAACAAAGGAAGCGCACACCCACTCTCTAGCGTGTACACGTCTCACTCAGACGTCTACACGCTAGAGAGAGGGTGTAATTATATGCCCCTTCTATGCGAGGCACGAGGGTCTTGACGCACGTCTTGTTCCAACACATGTGTAATAAAAAGACGTGTTTACGTACCACTTCCTTGATGGCCTCCTCCGCCACGACTGACACCGGGGGTGGCGGGGGAGTCGTACAAGGAATCCTGCGCAAAAAAAAAAAGTGGCTTGCATGAGAAAACCTCGACTAGCGAGCACGTGTGATGAACGACGAGTGAGCACGTGTGATGAATGACGAGCGAGCACGTGTGATGAATGACGAGCGAGCACATGTGATGAATGACGAGCGAGCACGCGTCATGAATGCACGTTTGACGAATGAAGCAAGACTCCAAGACTGGGAACTTGGCACCAGAATCACCAATCAACTCTTTTCGCCCTGCGCCTCCGCCCTGGACCCCCCTTTAGGGAGTATCCTTCTAGTCAACCCTCTGTCTGCCCGCCTCCTCTCTTTCTGCGCTGACCTGTAATCTGCGCCCTGGCCAGTGACTAAGTCCTTTGCCACCCACATGTACTCTCCTTTGCATGAGTTGCAAGGGTCTGCCAAAGTCAACATGTCAAAACAAAACCCAAACGCTAAAGTGAAACTCTTGCCTCATTTATCAGCTGCTTACCCTTTTCGTAGCACCATATTGTGCCCTTTTTCGCAACGGCCACGAGGTCACCAGTGTTGTGACAATCTTTGCAAGAGTCGTCAACAGCTAAGATCTGCGTGGGAGGTGCGTGGGGTCAGATCAAACGCCAAATGAGTTCCACTAGCAGGCCAAGTGAGCAAAGCGCTTTGGGACATTCTCAATTCATTGCCCGGGGAGCGATTTTCAGACTCAGTGACTGGACCGTGTCGCCCTTTCCGAGGCTCAGTTGCTGGGTCTCCCTTGCGAGTCGCGAGCTCTGCTCCTGCTGCAATGACGCTTCGCCCCTGCTGAAGGGCTTTCCCCCACCGACCAGTGCCGCCTGCCAATCGCGCCAGCGTCACTTTAGTTTGGTCTTCGGCTGAGCTTGGTGTCCAGACGGCCAGGCACGACATCAATGTGGGCGACGCAAAGACAAGGATAAAAACCAGCAGCACGAGCGCCCCTGCCGCTGCCACCGAGGCGCACGCACGCCACTGCTGTGCCCGCCGGGCTGCCCATTGGTCCGTCTCCCCTTCGGCCGCCATCCAGGCGGCGCTGTGTTTTGCGAAATACCCTTTTAAAGCTTTTAATATTAATGATGATTTTTCACCACGAAAGGGTGCAGGGGACACGAACAGAGACGGAGATGGGATACAGGGCGACGGCCATTGAGAGGGAAGGCGGCGGAGAGCGACGAGATCTGGCCGGATTCACCAGCCAGAACGCCTCAAAGCTGAGGCTGACTGTAATGCGCCCTGCAGAAAGGTGCAGCAGAAAGCAGAAAGCGGCTCGGACGCAAGGGACGCCCGTGGCCAGAAACAACGCTGACGTGATCCCGGTGCATGAGCCCATTTGCACTGAGCGACGTCGCTCCCATGCATTGCGCGCAGGTGTGTGCACATTTCCCCCACCTCGGAAGAATTTCCATCCGGTCACGTTGAGTCAAATTGCGACTCAGCCTCCGTACATGTGCTCTACGTTCAGTCAAGCATCTGAACTAAGAGACTTGGACGTGCGGGCAGGAGGGCGTGCGCCAAGGGTCACGGTGCCAAGTCAAGTCGTACTTTGTCTTGCTGTTACAATAATCTCCCTCACGCTGGTTGATTGCCAAACGCCGGCCAGAAGTGCAGCAGGGCCAGCGCTTGGGCGGACACATGTGCGATCAGGACACTCTGTCAGCATGCCAACGTGGTGGCTTCCTTTCCCTCAGCACGGGTCAGTCGAAGGTGGATCGACACTGTCGGTTGCTGGTTCTTTGTTCGAAGTCGGAAAGCAATATACGCTTCACTTTTACAGTCCCTTGGGGTTACATGACACGGCGACGACCGTCGCGTCTGCACCGCACGGCCTTGGCTTCCTGGTGCCCCCTTACGGTCGTCAAGCGGCAACTATCACTCTTGCTCTTCGCAATCATCTGGGCGACGAGCTCCAGGTCGCAGCCGGAAATGAAACCATCTTCGAGTACCTGGCTGCGATCTCCAGTTTCAATGGATCGTCCTCTTCAGCGTGGTTTCCGCCCACTGAAATGGAGCCGTCACGTGGCGCGTACGGCATCGAGCGGCAGGGCCAGTGCCAATCAGTTTTGGGCACGTTGAACTCCAGTTTTGCCTGCGACGCTCCATTCAGCGGGGGGCCGAGTATCACAGTGCGAGGCAGCGGGTTCCAGATCGGCACATGTGGCCTTTGCCTAGACATAAAGGATTGCCTTGCGGCAGGATGCACTTCTGTCGACTACGTACTGGTTCTCAGGGATGCCCAGAACTTGTCTCTGCATACCTCCACAACGGCGCGGGCAGTGGATCTGACCACAATCATCTTTACTCTGCCCGCCTGGCCCCATGCTCACACAAGAGGTGGAGTGGTAAACATCAGCACAGCAGGCGCCACAGTTGACCCTGCGGCCAGCACGTCAAGCGCCGAGTCAAACAGCAGCGTGTCGATTCTTGGTGTGCTTGTATCCATGACGGTGTTACGGGGCAGCACTGAGCTCCATCAGCGTGCGCCTGCCTATCTCACATATCGCCCCGAATTTTCTTCGGTGTCTCCAGTCGAAGTGGAAGAGTGGGACACCTTACACGTTCACGGATCAGGCTTCGCAGTCGATCAGGATTACCTTTGCGCATTTTCGCGGCCCAACGCGTCCGGATACACGTGGCTGGCAGAGGAGAGGGGCTTTATCCAGGGTACAGTCGTCAATTCCACCCTCTTACTCTGCCCTTGGCGCAATGTCTCTGTACTTGATCCGCAAGGCGCGCCGAGCTACGATTTCTCCTTGTTTCGCGCCGCAGACCAGCTGAAGCGAAATTTGCCTCAAGACCAAGCCTTCGCGGTGTCTATGTCCGCGCGAAGCCGCTCGCGAGGATGGGGAGCCTTTTATCCGCACTCACACTCCTCAAGTGACACAAGCAGGAATCTTCATGTGTCCGTCCTCGTGTCTGTCGACAAGGCATATGTCGGGCAGTTGCGTGCTGAGAATTTTGTGACAATGCATCGCAAGAGATTCGCGCCACTCTTGCAGCGCTTTGGGCAGACTAGCTTCCTGAACATTCGGCACAAGGTAGAAAATGGTATGTGGCTGGGTGCCAACGTGACAAGCGCGCCTGCCGTCGGAGGCACACCAATCCAGCTTGAGGTCTATGGATTAGAGACTGGCGAAGAGGCCCAGAGAAACAGGTCTTTGGTGGCCGTTGGTGTGCGAGATTCTCTCAGCAGTTTGTTGGCGATCGTCACTCACGAAGATCCTCCGGTGTTTCCGGGACTCATGTTCGATCTATTTGCCAAGAGACAGACAAATTTCGAGGGGCTCGTCCTTGCAACGAACAGCCCTGGTGTGCAAACAGCATGGCTGTACTGGAGAAATGGCAGCTTTGAGCATCATGACCTGGGATCGTTGGCCGAGCACGGATGGAAGTTGCTCAACGACGGCGGGTCCGTGATAAACGGAAGCAATCGGTATGACGGCACGGTCCGGCTTGCGCAGCCCGTGCGTTTCGAAGCTGGGGCAACGTATGGATTGCTTGTCATTTTGTCACATAAAGTCCTGTATTCTGATACCGGGCGCAGCTTGAATGCAACGGATGATGAGTGCTGCGCGACCTATCAGCAATCATCCCGGGCGTGCTGCAAGGACAGCACCGAGTATTCTGATGGCTTTCTGGCCATTCATCCGGCACAAGTGATCTTGGCGCAGGGTAGCATGCAAGACCCAAGTGCCCCGACGTCGTTGACGAACACAGAGGACATAATGCAAGTGCCTCAAGCCCCTGTCTTCTTTTCGGGTGCCGTACTATACGGGTATGACGGATATGGGCCAGACTATCAATGCAGATTTGAGCTTAAAAGCAGCCTGGGAAGCCACGAGGCACAGGCAATTTCATACAAGACCAAGGCCAAACCTCTGGGCGCCAGCATGCTCTCAGTGTCGTCAACATTAGAATGTGTTGTTCCAAGTTGGACTGCAAGTGCAGACTTTCGTGCTAAATGTCGGGGAAGCCCTTCATTCGATGGTCTGTGCCGGGATCATGAGCTCGGATTCCCATGCGGCGGACACTGTCAGCACGGTGCATTTATTCCGGAACAGGGCTCATGCTCAGGCACATGCATGTGCAACTTTCTAGGAATAGCAGGGCGGCCAGTGTGTAGTGGTGGATCAGGCTCTTGCTCCTGCCGGACACCCAACACAAACGCATCGTGCTACAATAATACGGCATGCACTGGCCATGGAAGCTGCGTGGATATTGGACAATGTCAGCTTGAGATGGACTATCTCATTTTCTCTCTCGAGAAGATCACTGATCGATTGGATTCGAGCGGCCGCTTTGTGAACACAACTGTTCCATACGCGGTCTCTTCTACGGCGGCCTCCTCCACTGCTAAAATTCAACTCTACACTGTGTGGACCTCCATGCAGATGCCGGTGTCGAATTTATGGGTTGCCACTTTCAACAGCTCCAAGTCTTATCAAATACTGTCGCCGTCTGATGGCGGAAATCTGACGATCACATGTGCCGCCATCAACTGTTCGTGCTCAGACCACGGTGCGTCCTCAACGATCTCCCCTTGGGACATAGACTGCGGCTGTGCATGTAGTCCCAGAACCAACGCGCGCACGACCTCAGCGCTGGCAAGGGGCGGCCAACTAATTTGGATCGAGGGCAATGGATTTGACGCATCCTATGACGGGTATCAGTGCCAGTTCTCTGCTGGCAACTCGTCGCTGATCACAAATGCGTACGTAGAGGACGGCAGCTTAGTTGTGCCTGAGCACCTGCTGCAAACCAATGCTACCGTGTTCAACTCTAGCGCTATCTCGTGTGTATTTCCACAGTGGAATTTTACAGCCTCGGAGTCTGGCCTACACCTTACTTCAGAGTCCATTCAACTTCGACTTATTGGAAGAGCAGGGCGCACAGTGCACTACAGTCCCCCGGACTGCGGACGGCTACTACCGTACCCCTATACGTCGTGCTTGCCTCCGATCATCAGCGTGCGAGAGCACTGGTATGGAGTCGGCGCCAGTGAGATTGCCGTGGCCTCAGGAGAGAGCTTGCGGATTTTCGGTAATGGATTTGACGTTGGGTCGCAAGCGTACACATGTTGGCTTCGTGGAAAGCTCAAAGGCATGAATGCGACTGTCCGTGCACAAGTGTGGACCCATGACCTTATCTTGTGTGAGATTCCTGCAGAAGGTGCAGAAGATACTCGGATTTATGTTGAGCTAAAGCATTATGGAGTCACAGTGGAGCATACAGACAATGGCATGCAAACATGGTTCTCGCTTCGCAGTAGCTGGTCTGCACACTCTCCTACGTCTGGAGGTGCAGAAGGAGGAACTGTAATCAGATTCAATGTGTATGGAGTCTCCAACGAATTGGATAGTGATAGTACCACATACACCTGCATTTTCAGGACTGATGACTGGGTCATGACGAGCAATGCGTCAATTCTGCAAAACCAGACCTCGACAACGCCGGCTCGTTGCCCGAACAATGGATCAATCGCCTGTCGGTTTGAGTGCACAAGCCCGCCTTTTGTCGGTAGATACGGCATCGCTGCGAATGCAGATTTGCAGCTGGATGGCGTGTCAGCAAAGCTTTCGCTTGTTAAGATGCTTGGGTGTTCGAAAGTAAATTCAACAACCGCAGCAAAGTACTGCAACTCAACGACTATGACGCATATCGGAAAATCAGACTCCTTCTTCTTCTTTTCAACACTTTCGGCGATATATCCTGCCGTGGCTCGGGCCAATGGAGGGGAGGAGATTGTTCTCAGTGCGCACGCTCTGGTTTCAGCAGGAGCTCACTATAGCTGCAGGTTCACGAGGCTCGACACACATGAGTGGGCCGAACCAGCCCAAGCAGTCAACAACTCTGTGACATGCACCACACCGGTGTGGGGCAAGTCATTAGAGGCAGCAACTACTAATGTTAGCCTTTGGCGGGTAGTCAATTGCTCCGAGGTTCTACCTGGTTGGGCCTCGCATAGAATTGCATATCAAGATGCGTGTGCCGCTTTCGAAGTGCCGCTTGCGCGATCGTTAGGTGCAGCAATCGAACTCCAATTTCTGGCTGTGTGGGCAGAAGTGACGCCCCTAGTATTGCGAGGTGAGCAGCATCAGGTCCAGATCCTCTCCGTCAAGGGTTGGGGATTTTCCTCCAATACTTCTCTCCGCTGCAAGTTTCATACCGCCAACACTGCAAGAGAGATCAACGAAAGCGATACCACTGTCATCAGCCCTCGGGAGCTCCTGTGCCCCTTTTCGGCAGCATGGTTAGGGGACACAGAGGCCTGGGTGAACTTAACCTTAAACTCTTCCGGTGGGACTCTTGACTTTGTGGGCAATTTTTCGACGTTTTTTGTGCTGTACAACGCTTGCACCGAGCCCATTCACGCGCTTTTGTGGAAGTCCAGTTCACTCGGACCTTGCTCCGAAGGGCAATGCAGCATTCCTCTCTATCGCATCCCCCAAAATGAGAGCGCAAACATAACCTTTCTCGGGGCCCAAGCGAGCCCTTATTCATACGTGGCATTGGCGCGCAACTCGTCTTGCAAGCCGGAGTATTTCGTCGACCTGTACCCTCTTGCGTTGCTCAAAGGGGTTATTTTTGAAAACTCTCTCAATTTCACAGGTCCACTTTCAGTGTGCTACTCTACCAGCGGGAAGGAGGGGCCTTACTGTGCACAACCTTACGCTGAAATCATATCGGAATCATCCGCGGTATCCTCAAGCATCTCAGCTGTTGTCTCTGGTCAGCTTGGAGGGCAGCAGCAAGGCCGCATAGTGTTTGTGGGAGCAGGTTTCTCTCATTTTAACTTCGTAGCTTTGCACTTGGACACCGTGTTGTCTCGCCGCCTGCTCTCATCCGTCACATGCACATGGAACGAGTCGCTCTCCGGGGGACCGCAGATTGTTGCCTTGAATCAAGGCACCGGCATGCAGGCCGAAAGCGTCACGGTCACGCTTGCGGTGGGATCATACCGCCTCTGCTATAGCACCAGCGGTCCGCATAGCACTGCAGCATGGATTCTACAAGATCTGCCCAACCTAGTTGTTCTGAATGCATCGCAGGTGATCACTGCCTTCTCCCCCAGCTCTGCTGCGCCCGGCATGGATTTCAACGCCACTTTCGTCGGCGCGGTGCCTTCACTCTTTACGGCGGTTGCCTTTGCGCCCCAGGGACAGTGTATGAACAAGACGGCTCGGCACACTGCATCCTTGCAGCATTCACTGCTAGGCGGATTTCACATTGTAGGCTCCGGAGAGTACAGAGTATGTCACTCGGCGTCAGGTTTGGCTGGAACCTATGTAGAGCAGGCGGGGCTTGTGCTTTACGTGATCCCGCCGGCAAGAGAAGACAGCATTTTATCTATTTTACCGGCCAACGTAGTCGCTGGGCACCCGATTACCATTGACTTTCAAGGGTTTCACGTGTCAGCATGGAGCTTTGTTGCGCTGGCATCGCATGCCGACTGCCGGGGCGAGTCCGTGCTATGGGTCAGCCCGTATCACGCCAAGGGCTCCGTCTTCGAGGTTATCCTCCCGTTGCCGGATGAATACACAGTTTGCTACACGACATCGAGTCAACGGCAGGAATTTATCGCGCAAAAGCCGCGTTTGAGGATCATTCCCCAGGCTTCAGCTCGCAGCATCCTCCGCGTGACACCCACAAGGGTGGCGCCCTTTGTGCAGACAGACTTCACCTTTGAATCGACTGCTCCTGGTGGGGCCGATCTCGTGTCTATGACAAGCTTTGTAGCGCTTGCACGACCGGGTCAATGTCCGAATGTCTCTGTCAGTGGTGGGGTTCAAAATATCACCCACCAGAACACAGCGACCTCATTAGTTTCCGGCGAGGGAGATTGGGTAGTGTGCTATTCAACCAGTGGGGCCAACGGGCCGTACGTGGAGCAGGGGCTGCAAGGAGATCCGCTGAGCCCGCGAGTGTTTGGCATCAGGCCCGCCAACGTTTCTCGCATATCGCACATGGTGCCCAACAGAATTTCGGTTGGATTTGAGACAGATGTAGAATTCAGCGGCGCGACGTTTTCGGAGCGACACTCTTTCGTTGCTTTCAGTCTTCCGGGCAACTGCAGCCAGCCCGTCCACATCTTCCAATTAAAGGCGCGTACGGTCGCAGTCCGCATTTCCTCGTCAAATCTCACGGAACTATGCTACTCTACAAGCGGTTCCAACGGGCCATTCCTTCCGCAGAGCGCTGTGTTTGGGCCGCTGGTGTATTATGTGGAGAATCCTGGTGTGGTCCTTCAGGTGGTGCCATCACGAATCGCGGCTGGGGCGCCAAAGAGCGACATCATTGGGGAGATTCTCGGCAGCGCCAGTCCGCGCTGGAAGCCGGAGCAGCACACCAATCTGTTGAAATTCGTGGGCGCCGATTGGTCCCAGGATGTGTACGTTGCCCTGACACGCACAGGTCAATGCGTGGACCGAGATTATACTCAAGCCCTCGCGTCTGGAGAAGGATCTCAAGCCGATGCTCTGCGGCTATCTATTCGATACCCTGGTTTATACCACGTTTGCTACTCCGTGACGGGAGATACCAACTCGAGCGTGTGGGTCCTTCAGCAGGCCCAGGTTATCGTGGTGCCAGCGGCGGTGACAGGGATGGTGACCGCACTCAAAGTCTGTGCATATGACCCTGTTGCCCTGCAAGAGTTTTGCACAGAGGGGACGCGCGTACGTATTCCAAAGGCTGTTGCGGTTTCCTTTCAGTTTCTTGGCCTAGACTACTCTAACAGCACCCGAGCTTCCTTTTCACAATCAGTCCATCCCTTCTTTGGCCGCCCAGACTGCTCAGGCAGCGACTCTAGAAGTGAAGATCTCATCGTTTCGCATGGAACCGGCAACCAGTCTGACCCTTTCTCCGTCACTTTACCAGGCATGGGGCTGTGGCACGTGTGCATTAGTAGTGAAGCTGGGGCGGCGGGCTCATGGTGGCCGCAGGGCGAGCAGGTTCCAGACGACACAGTCTATGCGTACATTGATGTGTTTGAGGAGGCCACGCCAGCATCTGTTACAGCCATGGATCCACCAGGTTTTGAGCGGGGCAAGGTATTTGAGATGACGTTCCAGGGGGTGCAGGTGTCTCCGCTTACGCGTGTCGGGTTTGCCCTTCGCGGTGAGTGCAACACCAATATCCAGAGCGTCACCAGTGTAGCAACAGAGGGGCCAGTTAAAATGACAGCACCCTCGTGGACATCAGCAGTCAGCTCAGAAATTGAGATGGTATTCAAGCTGTGCTATAGGCAGATAGGGCAGAGCGAGTACAGCGAGCAAAAAGCGCCAGGCGTCCAGTTTGCCTCGATGGTTGGGGCGAACCGAATCGTTCAATATCTTCGTCTCCAGTATCTCGAGGCAGACTCGCGCGAGCATGTACTAGGCCTCACAATCTCGGCTCAGCATCCATTTGCATTTGTCATGTACGGCCCCGCATACTCTGCGCACGCGGCAGTCGGCCTTTCTGACGTTGGCAAATTGCCATGCACCGATTTGGTCGCTCTGCCCGCCATCACACGATCTGGAGAGAATGTTCGAGAGGCTAATGTGCCAGCAGCCGGCACGTATATGATATGCTATAGAATTTTTTCTATGGCAAACGCGACCAACCAGTCTGTGAATGGCCCGGCGATGCCCACTCCTGTGTGGTTGGAGCAACAAGGGCTGATTGTCAATGTCATACCCGCGGCCCTGCCAACCAGTATCGCTGCTGTGAAATGCATTGGTCCGCCACACAAATGCTTGTCCTTTTGCGACGGGAATAGCACAGCGGTTCCCAGCGTCAGAGCTCAATCAGGCATCCTTTTGGAGTTGATTGGCGCCGAGTACTCGTACTCCACACGCATTGCCTTCACTGCATCGGGTGACTGCCGTCATCGTGTGCTGGAGAGTCCCTTGCTGCCGGACTTGACATTTGAATTCCTGTACGAAATGCCTGGAATGCTGCAGGTGTGCTACAGCACCAACTATGACTCAATCACCGACGCTACATGGCATCTCCAAGTGAACAGAGGCGTGGGGGTCCTGGTCGAAACTGTCTGGGATGATGCTGCGCTGGTTGAAGCAAATGGTAAATACCGCATCCAAACAGCGGCTGGCGGCCAGTCCATCACTGTGTACGGAAGCGGATTCGACAGCACCGCAGACTCCACATGTCACCTTTCTCCGGGACCAGGCAGAACATCCCAGGGATCGTCTCCTGCGACGGTGATTTCGGTCGACAAATTGAAATGCAGCATGCCTTCCTTTGTGGGGTCATCGTCACTGGCGCACTTCTCAGTGCGCCTCGGTAGTGCGTCAATCCTGCATTCGCAAGCTGACGCCAAGATCTATGTGGTACCACAAGTTGTTGGAGTGTCAACATTGTGCGGCGACAAGTTGGGAGGAGACCTCATTTCTGTTTACGGCTTCGGGTTTGGCGGCCCCACAAACTGGACTGTAGGCGACATTGAGACGTTAGAGGAACCTTTGGTGGGGTGCATGCACGGCAGCTGCAACAATTCGTGCATTCAAGAGTGCGCAACGCTGAATTGCACCGATGTAGCCCTGTACTCAGATTGCGTCTGGCGATGCTACCAGCGGGATAGCCCGGATTTCAACGTCACCTATGAATGTCAGTTTGAATCCCAAGTGCAGAAGAATCCCGAGCGCCCGTACATCTTCAAAACGACAGGTTTGGGCCCCAAATGATCTGCCCGGTCCTGTTGCATGTGCCTCTGTACTTGAAACTGACTATTGCGAGTAATTGCAGTGGGTACTTTGGTCAATTCGACCCTGATCACGTGTACAACACCAGAATGGACGGACGTCGAATCGGAATTTTATCGTAATGATCTTGAGGGACGCGCGCTGGTAGAAATTGTGTCAAAACGATATCCCACTGCCAGTAATTTTAGGGCGCATTTAGCCAAGCTCCTTGCGATTAACAGAAGTGCCTGCCACGAGCACAAGGGTATCTGGTGCGACCAGTGCTGGAGCACGTGCATTGCAGCAAACGGCAATGAGTCAACCATGCTGAATTGCGTGCATCACAAATGCTCCCTGCCAGCCTACTCAGAAACAACGAAAGTGTCGTCGTCACTAGGAGTGCTATACAGATTTTATTCGATCAACAAGGCACCAGATTTCTTGGGAAGCAACCTCGGCATTGCTTCCCGAGATTCTTACCAGAGTGAGCCAATAGTATTCTCGAATTGGACCCGCAAGATTTGGAAGGGTCGGTTGGACAATGGGAAGGATGCGTCTGACGAGCAGAAACAATTGATAACGTTTGTCGTGCATGCTCGCGTGCCGAATTTCTTTGAGGTACGAACATAAACAACTTATGTTTGCCTTGCATTTGATGAGTTGCCCTCTCTCGCGATCTTGAAAAAAGGATATTGTGTAATTCGGATTTTTCTTTGCAGATCCAACCGCGAATTTCACCACAAGGTGATTTGACCTTTCTCCCGGCACCATTGAAAACCGGATCCACACAAATCGAGGTGCAGCTGTTCGACTCAGGAGGAACTGACGGTGGTTGTGTAGATGGCTCTGACCGTTCAGCGCTCAAGCGCTTCAAGGTTAATTTGGTAGCCGCAGAGCTTCTGCCTCAGTTGCAAGCGCTTGATATCATTCACGTGTACGAAAACGAAGAACGGGGAGGAGGCCTTACGGTCTTCAACTATTTTGGAAATTCGCTTGTAGCGCCGACTATCCCAGCCGAAGTAGGAAACGGGAAGCTCATCTCTGACGTCGCCTTTGAGATGCATTGCTACTCTCCCCAACACTTTGAGGGCGCAATGGGTGTGCCTAGAATGGATGATCTTGGCACACTCACCTTTGCTTCTGCATATGGATTCTACGGAGATTCTACGGTTTCATTCCGGCTGGTCTCAACCTCAGGACGGACAACACCATGGTCCAACTTTACCATTCGAGTCCATCCTATCAACCATCCGCCTGCATTTAAATTGCCACTTTCCGATGTGATAACCTTGGAGGATCACCCGTGGCTGCAGCACCGGTTTGCTTTGAACATCTCGAAAGGCCTGTTTCCAGAAGCCTCGGAGATCGGCATCTACTACTCTGACTCGCCGTATAGCTCTAACGAAGAACATCAACAACTAACTTTCAAGATGGAAATTGTCGACGGAAATACCCAGTTGTTTGACACGCTATCAATGTCTGCAAACGGTACTTTTGCCTTTAAGCTCGCCCTCCATGAAAACGGACATGCCCGGATACGGATCATTCTCGTCGATGATGGAGCAACTGACGGCGAACACGATGATGATACGTCTGAACCCTCATTTATCACCGTTGTTGTGAGGCCTGTCAACGATCGACCAATTTTCTCGTTCAATCATTCCACCATAACGTTGCTAGAACACAGCGAAAGCTATCTGCACCGGAGCCATGACTTCATTCACAACTGGTTTTGGTCTGACCCTCGCAACTATGGCCCGACCACTCCGGACTACCTTCGTATGTCTCAAAGGCGTCTTGGAAACATCCAGGGGCCCGCAAACGAACTGTTCCAGAATCTCACATTCCACTTTGAGGGAATGACTGGGTCGACAATTGTTTTTGACAGTCCTCCTGATCTCGGTATGGATGGGGTTGTGGCTCTGCACATTGGGGGATACTCATGGGGCGAAAGCATCCTGTCCTTTACAGCTCAAGATACCGGCGGAAACGCTTTTGGAGGACTAGATACCAGCGACCTCCAGACGTTTACACTCCAAATCATCCCCGTCAACACGCGCCCGACAATTGGACTGCCGCGTGATATTTACATGTGGGTGAACTGCGAACCGACAAGGCTAATTCACCACGAGAACAGCATCATGATTGCTCAGAAATGCTGTTCTCCGTGTCCTGGGCCACATCTTTGCCAACAATCTGATCAAGTCTGCGACTGTGTGTGGCCAGATGAAACGGGTACCATGTACGTCGTACCCGCGGCCTTGAATTCGTCTGCAGGGCCGTACGAAGAAGGGTCACAGACCTTGACTTTCACAGTACTTGAGCAAGGCAACTTGCTCGACCCACAAATTGTTCCGCACATACGCGCAGACGGGAGCATAGTGCTCAAACTGAGCCTGGGTGCTGCTGGAGTTACTACCTTGACAATATCAGTCCTTGATGACGGCGGACTGGAGGAAATAGAGAAACAACAAGCTCATAATAATAAAACACAAAAGACCAGAATCCACGTTCTAGCTGGTTTCGTGGAGTTGAGTTTTGAAGTGCAGTCATTGCTCTTGGACGATCTTGGTCTGTTTGAAATCCGTCGACGAGTCGCTTCATGTGCCGGCACTGATCCGAACATGGTGATGGTGGCAAACATGAGTAGAGTTCAAGCCAACACGAGGCCGAACGCAGAAGTCAACCATAACAACCCAACGCATAGTGTAAACTACACAAACTCAACGCATAACGAGTCCTCCTCGAGTGCTGACGCGCACATGATCGAGTTAAACCTGAGAATTGCGGCAACTACAAGTGAGAGCCTGTTCCAAGTCCATGAATTTCTGGTGAACTCCAGTGAAACCCATGAATGCGGGCTGGACGTGTGGGCAAGTCTCGTGCGCCTCGGCAAGATTTTCTCGCGTTGCACTAATGAGGTTGGCGCGATACCTCCTCGGTTCACTGTACCGCCCGTGATTATCGTAGATGAAGACACGACAGTGGTTAAGAACATAGTCACGGATATCGCGGTCGACAGTGGTCTGTGGGTGAGGGCAGATCAACAAGAAATCCAGACTTCGGTCCAACTTCTTCGTACTAAAGCTCCGGCGACATCGCCAGATTGGGACTCTGCAAACAACAAGACTGTGCTCGTGCTGGAAGAAGGGCTTGCTCTCTTGACCAACTGCAATCCCTACTGCCACAACGCCTCACTACAATTACGTCCGATGCCACATAGGCATGGAGTGGTGGAGCTTCAGATTACGGTCTCGTCGCCTGTGTCTGGGCTGTCAACCTCTCAGACGGTGATTGTTGTTTTCAGACCAGTTCCAGACCGCCCCATTGCCTTGGGGCCCCTGATAATCTTGGAGGATGGTGGCTTCTGCCTGGTTCCTGCCTGTCGGTCGACTGAGGTCTCGTTTCTAGCGTATGATTTCATAGGGGATGCAGATGAAAGGGAAAGAAAAACAATAAAATATTTATTTCGAGGAAGCAATACCATGCAAGTGACCAGCAGTCAGCCGTCAAGGTTGAATGCGACCATTGTCGACGGAAACGACGTGGAGCTGGTGCTTCATCCTGGTCTTCATCAGCATGGGACGTTCAATGTCACCGCTACTGATGGAAACGGCCTACAGACCATTCCTCCGCTGATTGTTATCGTGCAGCACGTCAACCATCCGCCATATTTAGAGCACGCACTGCCCAACATTACAATGTATGAAGACGTCTCGAAGTCGGACTTGATTTTGTATCATTATTTTACAGATGTAGATATGTTGGATCAGCATGACGAACTTGCCGAGGTAGATCGGATGAATTTTTCAGTTCGTTCGCTCACACCATGGCTCCTCCATGGCCAGAGTATCACTCAGAATTTATCGATTCTGCCGCTCGCCAACATGCATGGTCTCGCAGCATTATCACTCACGGCAACCGATTCTCTAGGGGCAAACGTCTCAGCCATACTTTCAGTGACTATCATACCCGTACCCGACAGACCGTTTGTACAGCGGTCTCTCCCCGAGTTGCCAAATGGAACATTGAGGGTGCCAGAAAACAGTCCGGACGTACGCATCAACGTATCTTTTGTATTTGGCGATGTCGACAATTGCTCACTACTCATTGTCCAAGAGGCATGCATGTCTGGGCCAGCTGGGGCTGATTCGCATGTTCTTTCGGTCAATAGCTCTCGACCATGGAAGGTGAATGCCACTCTCGAAGGCGACGACCTTGTGCTGCATTTTGCGTCTTTCGAGCATTCGCACTCGGATGATGATATCCAAATCAATCTCACTGCCACTGACGCGTTTGGGCTTCAACAAGTGCTGCCGATTGCTGTCATTGTGGAGCCCATACAAAGTATCCCACGAGCTTTTTTGCCTGACCTGCACATGATTGAAAACCAGGAACCTATTTTCATTCATTTGACAACAGCGGAAGATTTACAAGGTGACTATGCATTTATCGATCATGATTCCTACACAAACTTTGCCGGGGACTCCGTGAAATTCAAGGTCAACACCAGCGAGCCCGATCTGCTAGAAGTTTCCATGGTGACACAAGCTCAGGGTGCTGCTGGAGCGCCAGCTCAAGACTGCGTGTTCCCATTTGTGTTCGAGGGTACCTCGTATGCAAACTGCACAACAGCGGGGACCGGATTGAATGGGCCACGCGGCTACAAAGCACGGTTTTCCTGGTGCTCGCTGGTGGACGGATTGGAGCTCACTGATGATGTACGAGAAGCACTAGAAGCCGGCAATATTGCCAAATGCAAACATTCTCTCAAAATCTCAGTGCGACTGGGCCATTTTGGTCAGGCAAAAGTTTTGCTCACGGCGTTCGACTCTTTTGGAGGTGTCGGTGTCGGAGAGTTCAATGTTGCGGTGAGTATGGTCAACGATCCACCTCTCTTCACAGTGCCTTCCGTGTTTGAGGTGAACAGAGCTTCAACCCTGTTGTCAGAACAGGACACAAGAGTAGTAAAACATTTTGCAATTGTGCGTAGTCTCGGATTTCAGGAGTCTGCACCCGAGCTGCCATCAGCAGAGGACTTTTGTCGTGTGATGCCAGTGCGTCTCAAGGGCGATTGTCACAGTCTGCCTCCCATGGTGATTTGTAATTCATCAGCTCAGGAGCTCGCCACCTTCGTTGTGACAACAAGGCTGGCGGTCAACATGTCTATAGAATCATTTGATGAAGAAAAACAGTATTTTCTTATTTTGAGTATCGCCCGAGCCGTCGGTGTGAAGCCATCAGTGGCGATGATTAGAAATATAACGGAAGAGCAAATTGAACGACGACAGGTTCTCTTTGCGCCGGAGCGCCGTCTCACTTCAACCCGCCTGCTCGTGGATATTGCCATCTTATCAGGCAACGCAGAAGCAGCTGTAATATTAGCGACAAAACTTACCCATCGCAGCGTAAATTCAGAACTTCAAAGAGTCGGTATAGGGACCGTGGAGATTTTCATGGTTTCAACAGAGTGCCCAGCTAACACGTACAGTTTGACAGCGCTCGAGTGCTGGCCGTGTCCTGCTTTGACAGTTTCCACGCGGGGCTCGCCAAGTCTTGATCACTGTGTTTCAGGCAAGGGAGCCTACATGGATGCCTACGCTCGCCCCCTTTCAACGAGGCTGTGTCCTCCAGGCACGTACCAGGACGAGTTCAACCACACTACCTGCAAGCTCTGTCCTTCCAATTCGTACCAGAATGCGACTGGCGCCAGCAGATGTGAGTGCATCGCGGGGTGGACTGGTGATGACTGTTCCATTCCAGCAAACGCGAATAGTACGATGTACGCAAACGATCACACACCGTATTCAGCGCGCAGACACCTCATGTCTGATGACTCGGGCTGCGCGGTGCATTGTCCCAAAATGACTGCACGGCTGGGCTCGCTGTCATTTTGCCCTGAAAAAGCCACAGAAGGACAGACAGTGACATTTTTGGTCCAGCACATGGAAGGAGACATCGGAATTTTCCGGCTTGCGCCCACAATTAACCCTGAAGGAACCTTGATCTATGAACTCAACCAGTTTCGCACCGGAAGGATCGCCTTTAACGTAACGCTTGTAGACGACGGCGGCACAGAATTTGGTGGCGTAAATCAATCCTCCTCCGCCTTCGTCATTGACGTCCTTCCTCTTAATATCCGGCCGTACTTCGATCTTCCACAATCATTGGACGTGATCGAAAACGGAAATTTTCCGCAGACCATTGAAAGAAAGTGGACCGAATTAAATTTTGCCTTTGGCATCAATCCTGGGGGTGGCGCTGCTGACGCCGGGCAAAATCTGACATTTGTTGTCACGCAAGTGGGGGGAACTCAAGGTCTGTTTGCGACAAATCCTCGAATTTCATCTGACGGCACCTTGTTTTTGGAGCTATCTCAGGATGTGCATGGCAAGGCAAACATGAGCGTTGTACTTGTTGATGATGGAATTGCAGGAGTTGATGAGAGCGGATGGCACAGATCTGAACACAATGACAATACCTCAGACGTCCACTTCGTTCAGATCAATGTGATTCAGCTCAATAACCCTCCCGTCTTCTGTTTGCCCCATAGCCTCACCCTCATTGAGGGTTCTCACCAGCAGATTCAGGGATGGATTCCAGTTTCTCCCGGAGCTTCAACGCTGGATTGCACTAATCCTGTCTTCAATCCGTACGTCAAAGAACGCCAGCAGAATCTAACATTTTCGGTGTTTGCAGGCGGAGATTTGATACGCGACAAGAATAGCGAGGGGCTTAATTGTGCTCCATTTGATTATGACCATAGCCTGGAGCACGTTAGGGAGATCAGCTGGTTTCGTATTTACCCGAATGGCAGCCTGGATGTTAACGCCGTCAACAGTGGGCAAGGCAATGTCTCGATTACTCTCGTCGATGACGGTGGGGTCGAGAACGGAGGTGTCAACACTACTACTCATCGACTTCTCGTGATTGTTCAAGAGGTCAACGACCAGCCCTACTTTGATTTTGTCTATGGGGGGTTGGTGCTTGTCTACGAGGGCGCCCGTGAACCGCCCATGGTTGCCACCAACATCAGCAGCGGTCGGTGTGAGCGAGCTCAGCAGCCTATGTCCTTCATCATCTCTGCACTCGACTTTTGTGTGCCCGACTGTCCTGGAACGCCACTAGGATCGACCGTGGATCAAGCATGGCGGCTATTTGAAGACAGCGGAAGCCATCAGCTTTTTGAGGGCGCCCCAAACTCGATTCACATGGATTCACAGAGTGGGACGCTTTTTTTTACACTCGTCCCATTCAGAAATGGTCGGATTCTTTTGAATGTAAAGGCGACGGATGGTCATTTGTACTTTGACCGCAACGTGACGCTGGTAGTCGAGCCCATCAACAGTCCTCCTGAATTTGAGATGGAATCCGTGAGAGAATCCTTTTACGAAAAGCTTCATTCCGCAAATGAGTACACCGCAGAACTTACAGTCGATCACATGTTCGTTAGAAAAATCTTTTTCTCCATCACACCAGGAATGTTTGATGAGGACGAGCAGCAACTTCGATTCGGAGTCAAAAGTGTCTCAAACACTGGCCTGGTGGCATGCGTCGAGGTGGTATGCGATGAATTGGCCGTGCCTGGTGCTGGATGCCAATCCCAGCCTGGCCTTGACCTGCCATGGACAGGAGCGTTTGGCTCTTGCAACGGTACGGCCATTTTGCGTGTTTGGGCAACGCCATCGCGATACGGAGACGAGATTCTTGAAATTATTTTGATGGACAATGGCCCACTACAGCCGGCAAACCAGTCTCCATATGGATGGCTGGGGGCACCCCGTCCGGACAACAATTCTAGCCGTCTGCTCACGATCCACATGATTCGTTTCCGTTTTGCCACCTCCGACGTCGTTTTTGAGAATTCGAATTTTGTGAATTCCGTCGTAGTTTTTGAGAATTCGAATTGCGTGTCAGCGCCTCCCTTCAACAGCCTGCTTTCTCATGCAGATTGTAATCGAAGTGGAGTGCCATTTCAGCACATTCGTCAAGGATTCGTGCTTGACGTGCCGCCCCCGCAACAACAGAATGTGACCTTTAACGTCATAGCACATAAGCCGATGCGAAGCCCACCCACTTCCGCCACTGAAATATTTTCATCACGACCATCCATCTCTGCCGATGGTACTTTATCGTTTGCGCTCACTCCAAGTGCCTTTGGTACCACACGGTTTACAGTGTGGCTTGAAGACGCGACAAAGAAGACTTCGTACAACGTGTCTTTCGACATTGTAGTGATAAACATCAACAACAGACCCAGCGCTAACCTGCCTACTCGCATTGTGGCATTTGAAGACGAGCCGTTTCAGCATATCATAGGCAATCGCCTGTCCCGGGACACGTCCGGCAACGCAGTTTCAGATTGGGAATATGACCAACGTCTGAAATTTCTTGTTAAACCTCTGCGTGGAGACATGTTTACAATGGCCCCCAGTCTGAAAGAGATAGGAACTCGTTTTGAGGCCAACGGCGTTGCCGTAGAGCTCTCATTTCGGACACATCCTTTGGTCTTTGGCACGACATCATTGCACATCTTTGTTCAAGATGACGGTGGTACTGCCGTTGGGGGCGAAAACACTCTGGAGAAGCTCATTCTTCTCGAGATTGTGGCAATCAACGAAGCACCAACCTTCGAACTCCTTGAAAGTGTCTTCATTTTTGAGAGCTCAGAGCCACACGAGGTGAATTTTTTTGCATTCAATATGAGCACAGGCCCCGAGAACGAGCGTGGTCTCTGCGATGTCTTCCCAGGGGATTGCCAACGCCAAAAGATATCGTTTGAGTTGGACAGCGTTTCAAACCCGAACCTGTTTGCTGAGTTGCCCACAGTGAGCCCGGGGGGGACACTGTCCTTCCGAGGATGCGAGTACTGCTCTGGAGCCACCTTGTTCTGCTTGCAGGCCGTAGACACTGGCAGCAGCTCTGCTTCGTTTCCCGATTGCAGTGCATGCAATCGAAACTTACCAACTGGAGTATCTTGCTGCTTCGCGGGTACGGAGTCTTCTCGGCCCGTAGGCACGTCAAAGTCAAAAACAAAATGCGCGAGAATTCATATCGAGCCAATAGATCATGTCCCGGGCTTTCGACTTCTGTGGGATGTAAATTGCAGCACGGAGCTCCTGTCAAACAACACCATGTGCTCCTGCCGAGCTCCCGAATCTCTAGTGCATAATTTCGTGGAAGGCAAGTTCATGGGACTAGATACGGCTGCGGGAACGGTTTGCACTTCAAAAGACCCTCTTGACTCTGAGTCGGTTGTGGTGGTATTAGAAGATGCAGGGCTACAAAAAGTAAGCAACTTTGCTTCATCTGTTAGTGCAGCAGAGGGGTTCAGTCAGCCGGCGAATTCTATCTTTGGTGGAGATGATCAGGCCCAAAGAATATCAACCGGGCAAATCAGTTTCCGGAGACAGCTGAAAGACCCGTTGCTGTCAACTCATGGCCTGGAGTTTGCATCGCACATGCAAGAAACAGGCGATGGAACACTGTACTTTGCGGAACCTGAGACGAATAGTATCTCGATGTGGGCTCGGAGTGGAGATTCCGCTGCGTTTCAGGATCGACGGACCAATGCTGAACTGCGCATTCGTTTCCGCGGCCTTGAAGACGTGGATCCAATGCTCATGTCCGTGACAGGGAAAAGAATTCATGAGTTGCAGAGTGTATGCTCGCTGCAGCAAAAAGAAAATAGCTCGGATGGATCGGTGCTGGCAGGTGCCGGGTGTGAGCTCCTTGCTGACAGCGACGCGTTTGCAAAAAACGACACCTTTCGGTTAGAGCCTGAATGGGAGCATATTCTTGGTGATTGGTATTTCGATTCCGGAGCAATCTACAACATGGACGGGCCGATGAAAGTAAATAAGTTCAGCCAGCACGTGGATCAAAACATCGACTGCTCCGGGTATTTTTGCCGCTACGAGCGACCAAAGCTAGAATGTAGAGAACGTTTTGCTACCAGCATTGGCCCCGCCTCATTCCGGGATCGTTCGAACCAGATGGGTGCTGCTGTTTTCGTCGGCAATGCTGACATCAACGGAGGTGCAAAATGCAAATCTGTGAATTCCGAATTCGACACACCAGCGGATCACACGCTCAGCGTGGTCAACCTGTTGGGATCTGTTGGAGAAGTGGAGGCAATACACTTCGACGGACAGGTTAGTTCTGGATTGCTCGTCACAGACGACATTAATGAGCTTGTGGATGGTAACCCAGCCTCATCCAAGCTGCCATTGACTGAAATGACAGCTGATATTGTTTTCCAGCTTGGGACTCCGGACACAACCGAGCATGGACTATTCAGTGCAATGCAATTCAGGAATTGTCCACAACCATCAACACCTGCAGATTGTGGGTGTCAAAAGGGCATGCGGATTGCCTGGCGGTGGACGGATTCATTTCAGGGAATCTTGACACTTTCCATGGGGATTGTGCTGGAAAGGACATCCAAAGATATTAAACAATATCCCGCGAGCTATCTGAAATTCACAGGAACAAATGTTGGTCCCGGGGTGGGTGTGATGCAGTACTTTGAGTGGACATCGCCACCTAACTATGTTTGGACAGGAGACTGGCTCCACGTAGGGTTTACCTACGACGGCCGATACGCTCGTCTTTTTCTCAACGGGTCAGAGATGTCCACGCAGCATATGTGCTCATCGAGCTGTCCCCCCGACGAGCCTGAGTGTGCGTGCGGCAACATCATCTACCCCGCTGCTTATCATACCTGCCCCCAGTACTGCGAGTGTCCGACAGAAGAGTGCAAGAGATTGAAATGTCCGTGCGGATCAAATGGCCCCACTGGCTCACCCTCGAGCTTTCATGCGTGCAGGCCGTCCTCGCGGGAGGCGGACTCCAGCGCGGGAGGCGGACTCCAGAATGGCGAAGACACCCCGGTCGTGATAGGCACATACATCCATGCGTTGCCCAGGCGTTTTGACGGGCACATTGGATTGATACATCACATCCGAATCTTCAAGAAGGCTCTGGGCTTGGAATACTTTCAAGCCCAAAAGGCCGCAAACGCGCATATTTTGCTGCAGAAGACATCTGCGAGTGGGAGGAGTTCAGGTTCTCACTTTTTCCAATCAAATAGTCAAGGGAATCCGGACGCACCATTGTGCCAACCGTCTCTCCCTCCACCCTCCCCAAGCGTATCGTATGTTGACGTACATCTCACAAACCCCCATAGTTTTTTCAAAGTGCATGGTCTCTTCTCTTGCATGACGAGCGTGTCATTCAAAGCGCGCTTTCTGTACACGTATCCATTTCCATCCACACGCTCTGTGCACCTTGATACGGTTTCCGACTGCAAAGTCGAGGAAAGTTCGTGTAGTGGTGCACCACTACAAAAGTTTTCCGATACACTACAGTGCAAACTCCCTAGTGACCGTGCGTGGAAGCACGGATACAAGGCTGCCGTGATGGCCATTTTGGAGTCATGGAGTGATGGTTCAGAATATTACCTCGTCAGCAAAGCGTGTTTCGATATGTCTTGTGGATGGATAGCCAAATCATTGCGGTCCGCAGCCTCTGCAGAAATGGTTTCCAGCAGCACCAAGCTCCCTCGTTCAAAGTGGATGGTGTTGTCCGAATGCTGCGATATGTCAGAATGTGAAACAAATGGACAATATCTTTATTCAACCGCTATTTCGGGAGCCCTATCATTTTTCCGCTTCATCGTCCACTCCCAACTTGTGACTGTCTCTAAAGACACCGATAACGTGGTCCTGGTGTCGTTGTTTGCGCACCGCAAAACTTCGACCACGGAAAGGGCAGAAATAATGAGTTTTGGCACCTTTGATAATCTACAAGCACCATTTTTAGGATACTCGTCGCTCCACGTCCTCGGAGTATCGTCTGTGCGGTCTTTCACAATGGACAATGAAATATTTTTACTTGTGGCAAATTATTGGGACGGGAAGGAGTCTCGCGTGCTCTCACCTGTCTTTCGAGTCACCGACCATGCTGGAGGTGCAGGTATGCAGCTCACGGTATTACAGGGCATTCCCACATCAGGGGCAAGGGACATGCAGTTTGTGAGAGTCAATGGCGTTCCTTTCATCATCGTTGCCAATTTTGAAGGTGATTCCGAAATGTTCCGCTGGAGAGGCAAAGGCAGCATTTCGTACGTGGATGTGCTTGACGCAGGGCAAGGATATGTAGACGGCGATGTTGGTCTGAAATGTAGAGCGGGGCCTCGCGGCGATGAATGCCGCAGGGGCAACTCTCTTGAATATAATCCCTTCTTGGCCAAAATGGTGGTTGACGGCAAGCCTGACGGCGGGGAAAATCGAGGGAAAATTGTATCCGTTTCTGTTGTGCGCACTTTTAAGACCATGACCGACATAGACGTAGAGATCTTTTATCCTGGAACTCGAGAACCAATGGCGCGGACGATCACATCGGTTTGGTCTAGTACCACAGGATGGGTATTCTGTCCGGGAATCGGAAGCGGTAGAATCTGGCTCAACAGCACCAACGGTGGATTTCAGGCTTCTGCCGACGTGATTGACGGGAGAATTCACAACGTCGACATTGTTGACCATGGACGTGGGCTCGACGAAGTTCCTGATATGGTTGTTAAGAGCAAAGACGGCACTGCCTGCGAGTGCCTGAAGAGCAAGGCGCACGCTGACCTGTCTGCTGCATTTCGCATACCTCTATCGTGGAAAGCCTGCATTCACGTGTCGATCCCGCAAGGAAGTCACAGGTGCGTGGGTGGAGATCAGGACGGCAGCACTTGCAGCGGTGTTGCAGACGAACTCTCTTGCCGCGGGTCCAGCGAAGTCATTACGGCACATGGCAAGGTGCTCAACAGCGGGTTGTGCAAAGAACCGCGACTACATCCAGTGACCGGCAGAAGCAGTGCAATGCTTGCGATTGGTCCGATTCTGGATAGCCCTGTGCGCACGCGCTCGCGTCGTTTGCGAGAAGAGCCTGCGTGGCGCGAGGCTCCTTGGATCAGCAGCCAATTTCCGGCAGATATTTCCGACGAGGGGAAAATCAGCCTGGGCAAAGCTGCCAATATATCGGGAGCAGCCTCTGGGGTCGTCACCTTCGAGCGAGGGCCGGTGACATACTGCGTGATATCCATATATTTTGACCCCAAACGTCGCAGTAAGACCAGAGTTGATTCAAAGGTACTCAAAATGAGTATTGAAGTCTCATCTGGAGACCTGCTAGTCGACGAAGTTCAGAGATTGCCAACAAATGGCGCGTACGGTGTTTCGATGCTGTCGATGCCCTTCTGCCGATCTGTTTGCGGACTCAAAATGAGACGTGAGGTGTGCACGTCCACATGCGATGCACAGCAAACGTTTGTCTTGATTCCGTGTTCGGTAGGAACGTTTTCGCCCCTGTATCTTTGGAACGAAGGAACACGAACGTTTGACTTGCTTCAGCGCGTCCGCACTGCAAAGGCTGTCTCAGCTGGAACGTTTCAGTATCTTGCGCCCTCCGGCGATTGGTACGTGATGGTGGGACAGATGGATGCACCGGCACTAGTTCTGCGGTGGAATGGCACAACTCTCCTGGGCGACAACGTGTTGGATACTCTTCCGAAGGACAATGCCGGAGGCTCAAACTTGGGCACAATGTTGACTGCAGGGGCCTTCCAGAAAATTAGCCGGGGAGATGCAAGACCGCTGTTGTTGGCCGCAAGCTACAGCAACGATGCCTCGCAGCTATTGACCGTCCGCGCTGAACACCTCAAGGCTCTGCTGAAGCCTGTCAAGCTGGCAGTGCATCATCGAACGAGTCACACGGCGGACCGTATTTATGTGGCGTGCCACGGGACAAACAGCATAGGTGTTTTCGAGCGGCAGTCATTCAAGACGGGGGCTGAGCTGTACTACCGCAATGCCCTGCACATTTACTCGACGCAGAGTGCTGGAAACGAGTCTGGCACGGGCCTGTCATTGCATGGCATCAACGATTTGGCTCTCCAAGGCCGCTTCTTGTACACAGCCAGCTCCATTGCGCATGGAGGTGGATGCATTCACGTGTTCGAAATCGCATCCAACGGAAATCTTATCGAAATCCCATCGATGAGAAGGCTCGCAGCCCTCAACTTGGGCTTGCGTGGCGTAAGTGCTATCGTGGTCGGTAACCGCAGATTATTCGCTGCATCCAAAGTTGATGAGGCCATATCTGCGTTTGCCCGTGACGAAGTTTCTGGCGCTCTCAAGTACCTGGATCATGTGCTCAACGGCGAACGACTGCTCGAGCGCTACGTCACTGAGGTGGAATTTACTCCAACCAGCGCGAGTGCTCCACTGCAATCAGAGATGCCTGGCGAGCCCGCGCCTTGGTATAAGAAGACATTTCCTTTCCAATTTGGTCATGGTTTGCCCTGGAGCGACAGCGCTTATTTCGTTCGCCACTGCCGAGTTGACGGCAAAGAGTTGTTTGTTATCGTGACGGGGAGGTCGGGTGCTGGCTCAAGGCAGGTGCTCATCTATGAATGGCTTGAAGACATGTTTATTGCGCACTCGGAGTTGCAGAATGAGGTCAGCACCCTGCACGTCGAGCACTTTAGCAAACACGAACCAGACGGCGTCGAATGGGATTTCCTGGTACTGTCTAATGCGAAGGGTCCCTCATCGGTCTACCGCTTCAACCGTGACTACAACCGCTTCTTTTTCTTCAATAATCTTCCCATTCAGCTCGCGGATGGCACAGTGTTACCGCCGCACTGTGCTGACGACGGCCGCGTAACCTGCAACAGCTTTCAAGCCTATGTGCTCCCGGGCATTAAGGACCCAGTGCCTGCTTGGGGCCCTGAGCGACCACACCCTGAATTTCGAAAGTCGCACTCCTTCAAGATTGAAAACGCGCAGTTCCTCGCGGTGG
>Ga0315899_10001572_pt1 | contig 26032 bp, 20 predicted proteins | sample LakEriMetagenome_2_FD_203518 | JGI IMG/M metagenome (GOLD analysis project Ga0315899, IMG submission 203518) | Freshwater fungal communities from buoy surface, Lake Erie, Ohio, United States - Buoy 4 MA112 | ecosystem: Environmental > Aquatic > Freshwater > Lake | place: USA: Lake Erie, Ohio... | reverse complement strand
CCGTTGCCGGACAACAGGTTGGGCGCCCTACGCCACCTTGGCTCCGAAGAACCACGACGGAGCGGAAATGTAGTCGGGGGCGCGTTGCAGAAGCAATGGCAACGGCGCGTGTCCTGTGGACCCGATTATGGCGGGTACGTGTGCCATGCGCCGCCATGACGGCTACGCGCGCTAGAAGTCTACGCGCCAGAGCTTGCCGTTGGCGCCACCGATCCACACCTGCCGTCCCACGGCGGACACCCCGGTGGTCACGTCGGTGGTAATCGTGGTCCAGCTGCGCCCTTCGTCGAGCGTGTAGAAGGCGCCGCCAAATCCCACCGCCACGGCTGCACCAGGCCCCGCGCCGGGCACCCAGGTCACGCCGGCGAGCGCTCCGGGGCGGGGCGGGCGTGATCGCATGGACCAGGTCCGACCGCTGTCCGTGGTGATGCCCACGACACTCTGTGCCGAATCGGTGCGCAGGCGGCTCATGTCGCCGGCCACCGCGATGCCGCGTTGTGCGTCGGCAAACGACAGCCCCGAGAGTCCGGCGGAGATGCCGCGGGCAAAGGGCGTGTTCTCGGTCGTCCATCGACGGCCGCCGTCACGGCTGCGGAAGATGCGCGCGCCGGGCGACCCCGTGGCGATGTACACCGTGTTGGCATCCCCGTGCACCACGCAGAGGCCACTGGCGGCGAACGCCCCTTCACCGGGGAGCGGCGCCGGGACGGCCGTGGGGGCAAGCAGTTTCCAGGTGCGTCCGGCGTCTTCGGTGCGCAGGATGTTGGTGCGCTGCGGCGACGCGTCGCCGTACGCCACTCCCGTGGTGGACGATCCGAACGAGAAGCAGTCGTAGAACGCCGCCGTGTCGGCGTTGAGGAATTGCAGGCGCCAGGTGGCACCACCGTTGGTCGTGCGATAGATGCGCGACTTGGGCCCGCTGCCGGCAGAGAGGATCCAGGCGGTGTCGGCATGCACGGCGTGAATGTCGCGAAACTCGAGCGAGTCACCGGCCGGCGTTTCGAGCCGTTCCCAGCTGCGTCCGCCGTCGCGCGAGCGCACGACGGTGCCCTTGTGTCCCGACGCCCACACCACCTGTGCGTTCACGGCATGCACGGCCTGCAGGAGCGCCGAGGCCGCGCTGGGCAACTCGGTGACCCGCGGAGCCGGTGGCTGCGCCCTGCCCACGGTGGCGACCGCGCACAGCACCAGCAACGAACCACGCGAGGGAGTGCTCATAACGGGGGGAGTGGGATTCGAACCCACGGTACCGTTGCCGGTACGCCGGTTTTCAAGACCGGAGCCATAAACCACTCGACCATCCCCCCTGTCCGGCCGGCGCGCGAACGCCACCGCCGTCTCGGCAAAATGGCCTGTCGTCAGCGCCCGGGCAACGCCGGCAAGGCATCCACGAACCGGATCATCTGTTCGCGATGGGCCGGGGTAGGCAGGCGCCCAATGCCGCCGCCAATGTTGTCGATCATGTTCTTCGCCTGGCTCGTGGCCGGCGTCACCGCCGTAATGGCCGGGTGAGACAGGCAGAACTTGAGAAAGAACTGCGCATAGGTGGTGGCGTCGAATTCCCGCGCCCACTCCGGCAACGGGGTATTGGCTGCCCGGCGGAAGAGGCTGGTGCGACCGAATGGGGCGTAGGCGAGCACGGCGATCTTCCGCTGCTGCGCGAGCGGCAGGATGACCTCCTCCACGTCGCGATTGTCGGCGGCGTAGTCCACGCCGATGAAGTCGAGCGGCTCGTTGCGCATCACGTCGATGAGCGACGCGTACTGGTTGGGGAACGTGGTGGTGATGCCCACGTAGCGCACCGTGCCGGCCTTCTTGAACTCGCGCGCCACCTTCAGCTGCGTTGGCGGGTCGCCCATGTTGTGCACCTGCAGGAGGTCGATCTTTGGCTGCGCGAAGCGCGCCAGACTCGTCTCGATCTGTGCGCGCGCCGCCGCGGGGTCGGCGGCGGCGCCCCCGCGGCCGGCCACGTTCACCTTGGTGGCCCAGAACAGCGTGCCGGCAATGCCCATCTGGTTCACGAGCGTGGCCGCGACAGCCTCCGACGCGCCATAGGACGGCGCCGTGTCGAAGACGCGTGCTCCGCGATCGACCATGGCCTGAAAGACCGCCCGCAGCGCGGTGACGTCCTCCGAGCGGGCCACGCTCGCAAACGTCGCCGAACTCCCCAGCCCGATGACGGGAATCGTTTCGCCGGTGGCAGGAATGGCGCGCTGCAGCAGCGTACCCTGAGGCAGCGCCGCCAGCGCCCGAAGCACATGCGGCGTGAGGCCGAGTGAGGCACCGACGCCGGCGGTGCCAACGAGGAAATCGCGACGGGAGATCATGCGGGAAATATGTTGCGCCCCCCTGACTTCCCGCATCCTGCGGGAGGTGCCAGACTCCATCCCATGCTCACGCTTCGCGCGCCCTATCTGCTGTTCCTCGGTGGTGCACAGCACCTCACCGACGCCAAGACCGCCTTTGGGCTGCGCGACTGGTGCCCGGACAAGGTGTGCGGCGAATGGAGCCTGCCCGAGTGCACGGTCTCGCTCGGCTTGCCACGCCGTTCTCCGGCCGCCGCGGCCGCCGCGGGGGCCGGAAGCCTGGTTATCGGGGTGGCGTCGGTAGGTGGCACGCTCCCGCCGGCCTGGCAGGGTGATCTGCTTGCCGCCATGGCCGCCGGACTCGATGTGGTGAGTGGCATGCACACGCGACTGACCGCCTTCCCCCAGCTGGTCGAGGCCGCCGCGCGCCACGGGGTACGACTGGTGGACGTGCGCCACGGTTCGCAGTCGTTCGCCGCCGGCACCGGACGCAAGCGCACCGGCCTGCGCATCGCCACGGTGGGTACCGACTGCGCCCTGGGGAAGAAATACACCGCGCTGGCGCTCACGCAGGCGCTCACGGCGCGTGGGGCCCGCGCCACCTTTCGGGCCACCGGGCAGACCGGCATCATGATTGCCGGCAGCGGCATTGCCATTGACGCCGTGGTGGCGGATTTCGTGGCGGGAGCGGCCGAGGCGCTTTCTCCCGACAACGACCCGGCGCACTTCGATGTCATTGAGGGGCAGGGGTCGCTGTTTCACCCGGCCTACGCGGGCGTCACGCTGGGACTGCTGCACGGCTCGCAGCCCGACTGGATCGTGCTCTGTCACGACGCCTCGCGCCTGCACATCGAGCACCGGCCCCAGTTCCGCATTCCGCCGCTCGCCAACGCCGCGGCCCAGTATCTCGAAGCGGCGCGGGTCACCAATCAGGCGGTGCAGCTTGCCGGGGTATCGGTCAATTCGTCGTCCCTGTCAACCGAGGCATGGCAGGCCTACCGGGAGCGGGTGGCCGAGGAAGTGGGGGTTCCCGTCTGCGATCCCCTGCGCGGTGGGCTCGAGCCGATCGTTTCGCGCGTTCTTGGTGTATAGTCCGGTGGTGCCCCGCACCGCGCCGCCCGTCCCTGGCAGGCGGAGCGGCGGCGGCCACACGGTAACACGTCCCTCAGCTTCCCGGTTCATGCGCACCAACAATCCCGTCCTTTCGCGCTTCGCGGATACCGCGCGCGAAACCTTCGGCCTCGTTTCTCCCGGCGCCATGACCGTGGCCGGGACGGCGGGCAAAGCCATGCTGCTGCTGGCCGTCGTGGTTTTTTCGGCCGCGATCACCTGGCAGCAGGTGGCTGGCGGCCGTCCCGAACTGGTCATGCCTGCCATGCTCGTTGGTGGTCTGGGCGGTTTCGTGTTCGCCCTCGTGACCAGCTTCCGCCCCCAGTGGGCGCCGTGGACCGCCCCCATCTACGCGTCGCTGGAAGGGATCTTCCTGGGCGCCATCTCGGCGCTCTACAACACGCGCTTCGCCGGGCTGCCGCAGCAGGCGGTGCTGCTCACCTTCGGGGTCGCGGCGGGCGTGCTCGTGCTCTATCGGCTGCGCGTGCTGCGCGCGACGGCCGGCTTCAAGCGCATGATGCTTGGCGCCGTCATCGGCATCGGCCTCTTCTACCTCGGTTCCTTCCTGCTGTCCCTCTTCGGGGTACAGGTGGGCTACTTCACCAGCACGAGCTGGCTGGCCATTGGCGTCAACGTGGCCATTGCCGGCGTCGCGGCCCTCAATCTGGTGCTCGACTTCGACCGCATCGAGGAAGGGGCGCGCATGGGGGCACCGAAGGCGATGGAGTGGTTTGCCGCCTTCGGCCTCATGGTCACCCTGATCTGGCTGTATCTCGAACTGCTGCGGCTGCTCTCGCGGTTGCAGGGGCGCCGCGACTGACGGCGCGGTCTGCCTCGCCCCGTATCTCGCGTCGCCATTGCCCGCTCACCGTCCATTCGGTGAGCGGGCACTGTGCATCTGCTCCCGCAACTCGCGCAGCACGGCTGCGGTGATGTCGGCCTTGTCGTCGGCATCGAAGATGACCTGATCATTCGACCGATCGAGCACGAGGTCGTACCCGGCACGCAGGCGCACGGCGCGTACGGCGGCCCGCACCCGCTCGCGCAACGGCTGCTGCAGTTCGGCCTGCCGCGTGAGAATCACATGGTCGAGGTTGGCGGCCATTTCCTCCACCAGCAGCTCGCGCGCGCGCAGGTGCATGGCCGTGGCCTCGCGCTGCCGCGGTGTCAGGCGTGCTTCGTGGCGTACGAATTCGTCGAGTGCCGCGCGCAGTGAATCGGTGGCGGCATTGAGCAGCGTGCGCGCCTTCGCCTGCTCGAGCGCGAATTCCGATTCGGCCGCAGAACGCTCGGGCATGGAGTCGAACACCACCCGCGCGTTGAATACGGCCACGCGAAGCGCAGGCACGGCGCCCTTGGCCCGCGCTGACGCTCCGGAGCCCTGTGCCTCGGCGGTGCCCGCCAAGGCGAGTGACGCGAGCGCCATGGCCGCCACGCCATGGCGCAGCAGTTCCAGCGCGCGGGAGCGGCGATTCCGGGACTGGTGATTCCGGGACGGGCGCATCAGCGCATCCCCACCGCGCGCGGCCCACTGCGACGCGGGGGCTCGCTGGCGGCCATGGCCGCCTTGGCCAGCGCCACGAAGCGCACGGAACTGTCCAGGTCCACGCCGTACAGCACGAACCGCCGCGAAATGGTCACGATGCGTACCAGCGGCAGCTCGGCGTCGGGGACCATGTCCACCCGTCGCAGGTGCTCGGCGGGCACCCAGTGCGCGCGCGCGCGCACGCGGTCGAACCCTTCATCGGTGAGGGTGGCAATGAGCACCCCCCGCGTGGTGACCACCCAGACCGGGCGCCCCTCGCGTGTCACGCGGCCGCGCGTATACGTGATGATGTGCGAGCCGTTGGTGAGCCACGCCTCGATGGCGTCACGCTCCTGTTCGGTAAGCGGCTCGTTGCGACGGGGCAGGTGACGATCGGCAGACAACAACCGCATACGCCCGCGCCACGGTGTTTCCAGCGCTTCGTGCATCGGCATCCCCTCCAGGGGGCGGTGCCGTGCGGGGAAATCGCCAGGGAAAGCGAGACGCCGCACGACACAGGGTGTGCGGTGGTCTCGCGCAATGCGGATGACTCCGCACGCGGCCGACCGGAGACTCGCGTCTCGTGATGACGGTCGACCGCTCCCGTGACCGGCACGGGCGGCTACTCCCCAACCAGGATGCGATCGCGATGGCGATCACACCGTCACGTTAGGGCGCCGCCACGGGGGCAACAAGCGGTGAACGATTCGGATTTTCGGGCCCGATACATTCACGCGGCGAATGCTTGGACGGTTACTTCGGCCAGCCCGTGGTGGGAATGCCCGTGATGCGGAGCGCGTTCTGGTAGTACACCTTCTTGAGTACCACGTCGGGCAGGTCGATGCCGTACAGCTTCCAGAACGCGTGGTAGTCCCGGTAATAGTCGAAGTAGTCGTCGCGCGTTTCGAGCACACGCCAGTAGTACGGATACTCCTCCGGCTGGTAGCTGTCCTTGCCGAAGAGAATGCGGTCCTGATACTTCACGAAGAAATCGTGGGCGGCGCGCGGCTGGCGGCCAATGTCGTAGAGCACCGCCCCCATCTCCCCCAGCACGTTCGGCATCGCGTCGAACATGCGCCCAAGCCGGCCCAGATCGTTGGCGTGCCATCCCAGATGCGCCGCCACGAACGTGGTTTGCGGATTGGCCTTGAAGAGGCTGTCCCGTTCGGCCATGAGCTGTTCGAAGCTTGGGTACCGATCCTGCGGGTAGCGCCGCTCCGGGAAGAGGGACTGCTCGAGCCACCGTTCGTTGGTGTAGTCAACGGGGCGGAAGAACTCCTGCGGGTCGGCCGTGTGGATGAACACCGGGAGCTTGAGGCGGGCGGCCGCGGCCCACACCGGCTTGAGCTCGGGATCGTTCAGCGTGAGGCGCGAGCCATCAGCCTTGCGTGTGGAGAGGCCGAAGCCCTTGCCCACCTCGCCAATGCCCACCGCCCCCGCCTTCTTGTCGGCTTCCATCTGGGCCACCGCCTTCTCCGCCCAGCCAGGGGTCCCCACGCCGGCGAAGTTGATGCCGGTGAGGAAACGCACGCGGTCCTTCATGGTGGGCGTGCTGTTCACGATGGCGATGCCGCGGGTGAGCGCCTCGCCACTCACGTTGTTGGCCACCAGCATGAGGCGCACGCCGATCGAATCGAGCTGCTTGCCCATACGCTCGATGGCGTCCACGCTCCCCAGCTGTCCGGACGGGTGCCCGTGGAAATCCACAACGGGAAACTTGGCCTTCATGCGCATCGTGGCCGGCACCTTGAGCGTGCTCCTGGGCCGATAGTCCACGATGCTTGGCACGGCGCCCTCGGGGGCCAGGCAGGTACGCGGGCGGATCTCCGTGGTGCCCGGGGGGCACTCCTCGCCCGGCTTGATCTGTGTGCCGCCGCGGAACCCCTGCGCCAAGGCCGTACCGGGCAGGGTGAGAAGAGCGAGGGCAGCCATCGGGCGGGCAACGCGGGACACGAACATGCCGGAAACTCCGTCGGTAGGAAAAACGACCGGGACACAGGAATGTACCTCCCGATCGTTGGAACGGACCATGGCGACGGACGCCGCCCTCCGCGCTTACGGTCGGCGGGTGCGTCGGAACAGCCGTGGGCCGCTACTGTCGAACCGCGTGGACCAGCTGCCCGTGATCGAGTCGCCCAGCAGGCGTCCGGTAAACAGCCCCGCCGTGTCCGCCCCCGACGTGCTGCGCAGCGTGGCCAGGCGTAGCGTCCCGTCGTCGCCGAGCGTCCCCACGGCGAACTGTTCCGGTGCCCGCACGCGCCCGCTGACCGCAGAGAATCGCGGCCCGGGATCTTCGGCCCACAGGTCAATCACCACCGTGGCGCCTGTGGTGCTCGTGCCGGTCCACGCCGCGTCGAGTGGCGCGCGATCGCGCTGCGTGACGGTCACCTCCTGCCGCCGCAGTTCGACCAGACTGCCGAAGAGGCCAAGGCCGCCCTGCACGCTGCTGATGAGTCCCGTCCCGCCGAACGGGTCGTTGCCGGACCGATTGTAGTCGTAGAAGTTGCGATCCACGGCCACCACGGTGGCAATCTGGCGGAAGCCCGGGAACCAGACGTTGGGCAGCCCGGGCGCGAGGAAGTTCCGCAGGGTACCGGTGAGCGAAAACCGTGTGCTGTCGGAAAAAAGCGCCCACGGACCATATGGCGTTTCGACGCGCACGGCATAGGTGCGCGCGCCGGTCACGGCGGGCCAGGTGAGCCGCAGGGTGTCGGTGTCGCGCGCGAACGACGAACGTTGCACCGGCAGCGCGCCGGCCATCCACCCCGGCGGCGCCCCCGGAACGAGCGTTTCTCCCGTCACGACCCGGCCATCGCTGGTGCGTACGCGCAGCCGGTATCGCTGCCCAGGCGTCACCGCGAGGGCACTGCGGGGAATCGCGTAGCGGCCGGTGCCGCGCGTCCCGATGCGGCTCTCGGTGGCGCGCACGCCCACGGTGTCGGCGCCCGCCAGCAACCGCACGTCGGCGCCGGCAATGGGTTCGCCGCCCGCAGTGCGAATGGGATCGAGCGGGTTGAAATCGCGGCTGTCGTTGATCCCCACGCGACCGGTGAGCGACGCCTCCACCAGAATCACCTGTTCCGCGGCGTCGGCGTTGAGCACGGCGTGGACCACCACCAGCGGGGCGGGCGGCGCCACGCTCACCTGGTCGAACTCGCAGGCGGTGAGCGCCAGCGCCAGCATCAGCGTGCGCGTCAGCGTGTGCGTCAGTGTGCGCGCCGTGACCAAGGCGCGGCGGCCACGGTGCCTCGCAGAAAACGGACGCATCACCAGGTCACCGTAACGCCCACCGTGGGCAACAGCGGGAACTGCGTGAACGCCGTGCGCGTGGGCGGATTGGCGGTGTAGTCGAAGATGTAGGTGAACACGTTGCGCGCATTGTAGGCGTTCACGAGCGACAGGTAGGGGGCCCACGTGCGCTTCCCCGGGCGGGTGAGCGTCACGCTCAGGTCGAGACGCTGCACCAGCGGAAAGCGTGCCCCGTTGCGACGGCCGCCAATGGGCTCGCGCGACACCGGGACATTCTGGGTGGCGAAGCTGTTCGACAACGGGTCGTAGCGACGCCGCACCAACTGCCCCACGACATCGGTGAAGGGGGTGCCGGTCCCCAGCCCCAGTCGCGCGCCGTACCCGAATCGCCCCCCCGGACGATACGAGGTCACCACGTTGAGGTTGTGCCGGCGGTCCTGCACGGGGGCGAAGCGTCCCTCCGGACCATCGCGCCAACTCACGCCGTACGAGTAGGCCAGCCACCCCGACAGCTTCTGCGATTCGAGCTGCCGCACCAGCAGGTCGACGCCATAAGAGCGCCCCTCGGTCTCGACGAACTCGTCACCCCGCACGTCCGGATCGTTGAAGAGGTTGGACACGGGCAGGCGGTCGTAATCCTTGAGCCACGTTTCGAGCCGCACGAAGCGCGACGCGCCGAACCAGCGCTCGCCGCCCACAATGCCCTGCCAGGCGGACGCCACCGGGGTGGAGCGGTTGGCCACGAGCCAGAAGTCGAATACCCGCACCGGCGCCTGCTCGTTGCGCAGCGCCGGCGTCCACTGCGTGGTGCGCCCGCCGCTGACGGTGAACGCGAGGTCGCGCGAGGCAAACCACTTCACCGAGGCCCGCGGCGAGAGCCCCTGCCACCCGGTGCCGGTCACGGTTTCGCCGCGCAGCCCCACCCGCGCCAGTACACGGCTGCCGCGCACGGTGTGATCCACATACAGGCTCGCCGCCGTGGGGCCGTTGTTCACGTCGAGAATGGCGTCGGAGCTGGCAGCGCTCGCCGTGGCGGAGAAGCCCAGCTGATAGCTCGACCATTCGTAGCCGGCGAGCGTTTCGTGCCGACCGCGCCACCGCGCCACCTCACCCCACGCGCGCCGGTCGGCCAGGGAGTTGTCGAAGCGCAAGGAGCCGTTGCCCAGGTCGAGCGTCGTGCCGAAGCCGGTGCTCGACAGGCGCTGCATGATGCGCGCCGAATCGGCGCCAAGCCAGCGGGTGCCGCGTGCCCCCAACGGTTGCGCGTACGCCACGCCGAGCAGCGAATTCCCCCAGTCGAAGGCGAGTCGCCCACCGCCCGCGGACGACGAATCACCGAAGAGCGCGAGCGACGCATCGATCACGTCGCTTCCCCAATACGCCGTGGCCGACAGCGTGCCCCCGTTGCTGAAGCGATGCCGGATGTGGCTCTGTACGTCGGTGAACCAGTACGGCAACTGGTTGTCGGTGAACACCGACACGAAGCGGTCGGCGTAGGTGCGCCGGGCGGCCACGTTCCAGCTGGTGCTGCCCCGCACGGTACCGCCCAGCGAGACGGTCGTGGCGAGCAGCGAGACCCCCACCGCGCCATGCACGCCGCTACGCGCCTCCGCTTTGGGCACCACGTTGAGCACGCTGGAAAGTCGAGTGCCGTAGCGCGCCGGAAACCCGCCGGGCATGAGTTCGAACTCGCCCACCGTTTCGTCGATGAAGGTGCCGAACAGGCCGCCCAGGTGAAATGGGTTGTAGATGGGGAAGCCGTCGAGCAGCACCAGATTCTGGTCGCTTTCCCCGCCGCGCACGTTGTAGCCGGCGGTGAAGTCGTTGGTGGCCACGACCCCGGGGAGCAGTTGCACGACGCGCAGCACATCGGGTTCACCAATCACCGGGACCCGCTTGAGCGTTTCGCCGCGAACGGTCATCACCCCCGGCGCGGCCGAAAGGCGGAATTGCTCCCGCTCGGTGGCCTCGGCCGCGACGCGCACCGTGGTCAGCTGCGTGCCGCCGGCGGTCAGCGCCACGTCCAGCGTGGTACGTTCGCCGGTGGCCACGGTGACCTCACGCGTGGCCGGCGTGTACCCCACCCGGGACACGACCAGCGTGGGGCGCCCGGCCGGAACGCCCGAAAGCACATAGCGCCCGTCGTCGCCGGTGAGGGTTCCGATGCGGGTGCCGCGCACGACCACGGCGGCCGCCGCCACCGGGGCGCGGCTCTCGGCATCAATGACCCGGCCGCGCACCTCACCGATGGAATCGGGGCGCGCGGCCGGTGGCTGGCCCATGGCCAGCAGGAACAGCAGGGCAGTCCAACTCATGCCCTCATGAACGCATCAACGGGGCGGCTGGTTCGATGCGATGGACTGCCGGCTACTTGCTGTCGGACGGTGGCAACAGCAGCGGTTGCGCCGCGGTGTCCGCACCCGGGGCGACGGGGAGGGTCGGCTGCCGGTCGAACCCGAAGATCTGCGCCCGCCGCATGGCGGTGGCGATCTGCTTCGACTGGTCATACACCGTGCGCGACTCCTCCGTGCGTCCGGTTTGCGCCAGAGCCTCGGCCAGTGTGATGCCGCTGATGACGTACAGGTCGGGGATGCCGACCGACGCGTCGTCCACCCAGCCGTTGCGGGCGGCCAGCGACTTGGTGGCCGTGAAGACATCCTTCCAGAGGGCCATCGATCGCGTCACATCCATGGCCCCTTCGCCGGGAATGAGCACGATGTCGTCGCTGGGGGCGACGGGCTTCGGCATCAGCTTCTTCACCATGCCCTGGGTCACGACATACCGCTCGAGCCCCAGCTCGTACGGGTAGCCGCCGGCCGTGCGGCTGAAGAACATGCCACGATCGGGGAAGGCATCGCGCAGCATGAAGTACACCATCTGGTCGGCCTTCATGATTTGCGGCAGGCGCGGCTGGGCAATGATGTCGTCCTTCTGGAAGGCGGCGTTCTCCGGGGTGGCGATGGCCAGTGGCAGCGCGTCGGCCTCGTCGAAGGTCATCTTCACCGGGGGCCCCGAGGGCTTCTTCCAGTTGCCGCCCTTGTAGAGGGCCGGTCCCTTGGCCTCATCGTACTCGTAGGTCGGACGGCGCAGCAGCTGGCGTACATACCAGTCGGTGTTGAGCAGCGACGTGTTCGCCACGATCACGTCGCGACGGATGCCTTCCACCTCCTGCGCATACCAGAGCGGGAAGGTGTCGTTGTCGCCCACGGTGATCAGAATGCCGTAGGGCTCGACGGAGTTGAGCAGGTCGCGGGCGAAGTCGGCGGTGTCGGTCTGACCGGCGCGTGAGGCCTGCGTCCAATTGCCGAAGAGCGGGATGAACGCCACGGCCAGGAGCGGCGACGCGAGCAGGAAGCTGCGCGTGCGCGGTTCGGTGACCGTCTGCTTGCCCAGCTTCACCTCGTCGGCGCCAAAGAGTGACGCCACCGTTTCCCACAGATAGAACAGCCCCAGTGCGGCCCACACGCTCAGCGCGGAGAAGCTCCAGAGATAGAAGTAGTCACGGTCGCGCACCTCGCGCGGCACGCTGTCTCCCAGTTCGGGCGCCTGCGAATGCCCGTACTTGAAGTTCAGGTAGAAGATGAGCCCCAACGTCATCGTGAACACGAGCGGCCCGAAGAACCAGAAGCTGCGTCGGTCCTTCTGCCAGTGCATCCATCCGCCGAGGATGACGAGGATGAAGTAGAACACGGCGAGTCCGTTCTGCAGCCCCGGGTTCTCGTTGTAGGCGTCGCGCAGCCACTGCCACTTGAAGTACAGCCAGTACATCCCCAGCTGTGCGGCGAAGGGGGCCTGGCGCTCGCCGAGTTCCGGCTTGCCGTACTGGCCGCGGTTGAAGTTGTACATGAAGCGCTCGTAGGTGAGCGCACTGAAGGTGCAATCGAACTTGATCTCGGTCACGCAGCCGGTGGGTTCCCCTTCGTTGATGGCGGGGAAATGCGCGGCGCGAATGGGCTGCGTGGCAAAGGGGGTGAGGCCGAAGACGAGCGCGGCGGCGCAGGCCACCAGCAGCTTCCAGCGCAGCACCGTCTGCGGCCGGCGGATGAGCACGGCCACGCCCACGGCGGGCGCCGCCAGCATGCCGGCCATGTGGTTGGTGTAGCCGAGCCCCAGCAGGTAGGCAATGAGAACGAGTACGCGGTCGGCCGTGGGGCCTTCCGGATCGTCGCACCAGCGCACGGTGAGCCAGCAGATGACGGCCAGCCCGACGAGCGAGACGGTGTAGACCTTCTCGTTCACGACCGACTGGTTCCACACGGTGAACGCGGTGGCCCCGATGAGGACGGCCAGTGACCCGCCCACGATGCGCTGCCAGCGACGCGGCATCCATTGCACGAGCACGCGTTCGGTGACCAGAAACCAGAACATCGCGCTGACGGCGCTGGAGAGCGCCGCCAGCACATTGATGCGCATGGCCACAGTGGGCGCGATGGGCAGGATGCCGGCCACTCGACCGATGAGGACGAAGAAGGGATTGCCCGGCGGATGCGGGAGTCCGAGCACGTAGGCGGCCGCGATGTACTCGCTGGTATCCCACATCGACGTGGTGGGGGCCAGCGTGACGATGTACAGCAGGAAGGTCACGAGCCCCGCGAGCGCGGCGGCGAGGTAGGACGGTCGGTAATCGAGTTCGGCCGCGTCGGCACGGTTGGTGCCGAAGCTGGTCGAGGTCGCGGAAGCGGTCGCGGCGACGGTCATGGACTGATCGGAGGGTGTGCGGCCGGCGGCCGGAGGGACGCCGGTGTACGGCCGGGTACTGCGGATCTGCTGGAATCACCAAAGCTCGCCCCCCAGCGGAGGGGGCACAACCCGTAGGCGGCCCCCGTCACGCCACCGGTCCCGATCGCTTACCTTGTTGGGACGGCGCTCCGGGGCACTTCCCAACCCGCGCCGGGGTGTTGCCGTCACATCTGACCCGTTGGGGCATGCACAAGCGCGACTTTCTTCGCACTCTGGGGGGGGCGGCAGCCGCCCTGGCCCTGTCCCCGTCACAGCAACGGCTCTTCGCCTTGCCGCCGGCCGAGCTGGCGCGCCGCGACGACTTCTGGAGCGCCCTGCGGGCGCAGTACGCCGTGCCCACCGGGTTCATTCATCTCGAGCATGGGTACTACTCCATGCAATCGCAGCCCGTGCTCGAGCGCTACCTGCAGCATGTGCGCGAGGTCAATGTGGTGAGCAGTCACTACATGCGCACGGTGCAAGGGGCCAACAAGGAGCGGATCCGTGCACGCGTGGCCGCGCTGGCCGGGTGCCGCCCCGATGACCTCATCATCACGCGCAATACCACCGAATCGCTCGACACGGTCGTCAGCGGCTTCGACTGGCGCGCCGGTGACGAGGCGGTCATGGCGGTGCACGACTACGGGGCCATGCTCGATCACTTCGCCCTCATGGCGCGCCGCTGGGGAAGCGTGAATACCCGCGTCACCGTGCCGCTCGATCCGCTGAGCGACGATGAGGTGGTGCAGGTGTATGCCAACGCCATCACGCCGCGCACGAAGCTGCTCATGGTCTGTCACATGATCAACATCACCGGCCACATCCTGCCGGTGCGCAAGATCTGTGACATGGCCCACGCACGCGGCGTCCCCGTCATGGTCGACGGCGCCCACACCCTTGCGCAGCTGGACTTCCGCGTCCCCGATCTCCACTGCGATTTCTTCGGCGCCTCCCTGCACAAGTGGCTCGGCGCCCCCCTCGGCGCCGGCATCCTGTACGTCAAGCCGGGCGCGGTCGAGACGCTGTGGCCGCTGTACGGCGATGAGGGCTATGCGGCCACCGACATCCGCAAGCTGAATCATACGGGCACCCACCCGGTGGCCACCGACCTCGCCATCGAGGACGCCATCGTTTTTCACGAGGCGATCGGCATCCAGCGCAAGCAGGAACGGCTGCGCTGGCTGCAGCAGTATTGGACGAGTCGGGTGCGCTCCATCCCGCGCATTCGCCTGTTCACCCCCCGCGACCCGGCGCGGTCCGGCGCCATTGCGAACGTGGGCATCACCGGCATGACGCCCGGCGATCTCGCCACGGCCCTGCTGGAGCGCTACCGCATCTTCACCGTGGCCATCGACAGCGCCGGCGTGACCGGGGTACGCGTCACACCGCAGCTGTTCACCACCACGCAGGAGCTCGACCAGCTGGTGCGGGCACTCACCGAACTCGCGGCCTGAGGGGCGCGCCGCCGATGATGCTGGGATTGAGAATCGTGCTGGCCATGATGGCGGGACTCGCCATCGGCCTGTTCGCCTGGAGCTTGCAGCAGGCCTACCGGCGCGCGGGGCGCACGGAAGCCATGGTGTACCTCATTGCCGGTACCGTCTTTCTGCTGCCGGTGAGCACGGTGCAGTACCTCATGCTGGAGCAGCCGTTGCTGGTGATCATCTCGGCGCTGGGCGCCTACCACGCCACCCGCTCGAGAGAGCTGGAGAGTTGAGGGGAAGTCGTGAGCGGCCAGCCTGGCCGCTCAGTGTCTGAACAGCCGCTCGCCGGTGAAGATCATCGTCATGCCGTGCTCGTTCGCGGCCGCGATCACTTCTTCGTCGCGCACGGAGCCCCCGGGCTGCACGATCGCCGTGACGCCCGCCGCCGCCGCCTGATCGATGCCGTCGCGGAAGGGGAAGAAGGCATCCGAGCCCAACGCGGCGCCTTGCGTGGTGTGCCCCAGCGCGGTGGCCTTGTGCACCGCCACGAAGCTGGCGTCCACGCGGCTCATCTGGCCCGCACCAATGCCGATGGTGGCGCCACCACGGGCGAGCACGATGGCGTTGCTCTTCACGCTCGCCACCGCCTTCCAGGCGAAGAGCAGGTCCCGCTGTTCGTCGCCCGTCGGCTGGCGCGTGGTCACGACGTTCCACTGCTGCGGATCGGTGGGGGCCGGCGCGCGGTCCTGCACCAGCAGGCCGCCACGCACGCGCTTGAGATCCATGGTGTTGGCCGGCCAGGTGGCGCGCCCCTCGAGCACCCGCAGATTCTTCTTGCGCCCGAGGATCTCCACCGCCTCGTCGGCGAAGTGCGGCGCCACGATGCACTCGACAAAGAGGCTGGAGATCGCTTCGGCGGCGGCCACGTCAATGGGTCCGGAGAACGCGATGACGCTGCCGAACGCGCTTACCGGATCACAGGCCAGCGCCTTGCGGTAGGCGTCGAGCGCATCGCTGCCGGTGGCGAGACCGCACGGCGTGGTGTGCTTGATGATCGCACACGCGGGCTGCTCGCCGAACGGCTCGAGGGCCAGCAGCGCCCCCTCGAGGTCGAGCAGGTTGTTGAACGACAGCTCCTTGCCCCCCTTCTGCACGAGCGCGCCCAGCCCGGTGCCCGGCTTCTCCACGTAGAACGCCGCGCGCTGCTGCGGATTCTCCCCGTAGCGCAGGCTCTGCTGCTTCTCGAAGGCCAACGGGTACCGGTCGGGGAACGGTTCGCCACGCTGCTGCGCAAACCACTGCGCAATGGCCGCGTCGTACGCGCTCGTGTGCGCATAGACCTTCTCCGCCAGGAGGCGGCGCAGCGCCGCGTCATCGCTGCCGGCGTCGACGTGTGCGAGCACACGGCCGTAGTCGCTCGGGTCGACGATGACCCAGACGCTTTCGAAATTCTTGGCCGCCGAGCGCAGCATGCTCGGGCCGCCAATATCGATGTTCTCGATCACTTCGTCCGGATGCACCCCGGGCTTCGCGGCCGTTTCGCGAAACGGATACAGATTCACGACCACCAGATCGATCGTGCCGATATTGTGTGCCTTGATCGCCTCCATGTGCTCCGGCAGGTCACGCCGCGCCAGCAGGCCGCCGTGCACCACCGGGTGCAACGTCTTCACGCGGCCGTCGAGCATTTCGGGGAAGCCGGTGAGCTCGCTGATGTCCCGCACCGCGAGCCCGGCCTCGCGCAGGGTGCGCGCCGTGCCGCCGGTGGAGACGAGTTCCACACCCGCGGCGGCCAACCCTTGGGCGAAGGGCACGAGGCCCGATTTGTCGGAGACGGAAAGGAGGGCGCGCATGTCCGGGGATCCTGAGAGGCAGGGCGTGAAGGGGAGGGCCGCGCGAGCGTCAGCGCGGAAAGAGTCGGGCCGCGTCCTGGGCGAACGCGGTACCATCGTACGGGGGACCGGCGTGTGCATCGGTCACCAGCCCGAAGCGCCAGGCCGGTGATGCGGGGCTCACGGCCACGTCGAGATGGCCATGCACGCGGCCATCGTGGCCAAGCACGATGGCGCCGGCGGCCACCGCGCCAACGCACAGTGGGAACAGCTGGTGCTCCACGCGCAGCACGCGCGCGGCCAGCAGTTCCGGCGTGTCGCCCGGGAGCACCGGCACCGGCCACTGCGCGATGATGGGGCCGCGATCGTATTGGGCGTCCACGAAGTGCACGGTGACGCCGGTCACCGTGGCGCCGTGCGCCAGCACGGCGGCGTGAATGTGGCGGCCATACATCCCCGGGCCACCGAACGCCGGCAGCAGCGCCGGGTGCACATTCACGAGCCGTCCGTGAAAGGCGTGCACCACCGGCTCGGGAATGAGCTTGAGATACCCTGCCAGCACCAGCAGGTCGGCGCGCGCGGCATCGAGCATGGCGATGAGCGCGCCGCCGTCGTGCGGATCGGTCACCACCGCGGTGGCAATGCCGGCGCCAGCTGCCCGAGGCAATGCACCGGCGGTGGCCTTGTCGGACCCCACCCACACGATGCTGCCCTGAGCGGCGCCGGCGCCGGCGAAGTGATCGAGCAGCGCCTGCAGATTGGAGCCGCCCCCGGACGCCAGCACGGCGATGCGGGAGGGGCCGGACGTTCCGGCGGGGGCCGTCATGCGAGGGGCCTCTGGGCAACCGGAGGGAAGCTCATGTGGGCACGCCCATACCGAGCCGCGTGATGGCCAGCGTCACCGCCTCGGTCAGCGTGCGGGCCACGGCGATGTGGGCATGCTGCTCGCCCGCCTCTTCGGCGCGCGCCTGATCAGCCGCCGGGGTTTCGCGTCCGGGCACGAGAATGCCCAGCCCTCCGGTGGCCAGCGCCGGCTGCACGTCTCGCCATCGGTCGCCGATATAGGCGCTGCGCGCCAGATCGAGCGGATACTCGCGCGCCGCCTGCTGGTACATGCCCAGTCCCGGTTTGCGGCACGCGCAGGGCCCCGTCACGTCGACGAAATGCGGGCAGTGATACGTGGCCAGCACCACACCGCCCGCCGCATGAATGAGCGCTTCGGTGCGCGCACGGGTGGCCTCGTACTGGGCCGCGGTGATGAGGCCGCGCGCAATGCCGGACTGGTTGGTGACGATCACGAGCGGCACGTCCGCCGTCCGCGCCAGTTGTACTGCTGTGCCCGTGTCCGGGAGCAGCCGCACTCCGGCCGGGTCCGACAGGTAATGGGCATCGGCGATGAGCGTACCATCGCGATCGATGAACAGGGCAGGGCGCAGCGGCTCCATGCCGTCAGCCACGCCCGCGGGGGCGCCCCGGGGGCGCGGCGGTCGTATCACGCCGCGCCGTGCTGTCGGCTTTGCTGTCGGCTTTGCTGCTGTCCACTTTCGCCCTGGGGATCGTGAAGTTGCGCGCCGGTGATTTCACGATCTCGTTGAGACTGCGCACCCCGTTCAGCTGCAGCCGGTAGCTCTTGCCGTCGGGAAGCGGCGCGTCGAGGGTGATGTACATCTCCTTGTACACCTTGGGGCGCTTGAGCTGCGGCGGGGGCACGGTATCGGCCGGGCTGTAGCGCCGCCCGGCGGCGCGCGCCGCCTCGCGTGCGGCCCGCTCGCGCTGGCGAGTGACCGCGAGCACGCTGTCGGCGCGCCGTACGGCCGCCACCGAGTCGCGGCGGGCGCGCTGGTCGGGGGTGAGCGAATCCTTCGCCGCCGCCGCCGCGGCCACGGAGTCGGCCTTGCGGCGCACGAGCAGCGAGTCCAGCTGCAGCTTCTGCTGCGCCGTCTGCACCAGCTTCACGCTCATGAGGGTGGAATCGGGCAGCTGCACCAGGCGCGCGCCCTCGCGGACGAAGAACTGGTCCACCGCGTACGGCTTGTCGAAGGTCACCTTGAGCACGCGGTTGCTGTCGGTCGGTTCGATCGTGGCAATGCGCAACCCCACCGTGTCGCGCCCCACGGCATAGAGCTCGGCGCTCGCCTCCCGCGTGAGCGTCACCCGCACCGAGTCCCAGATCTCGAGGGGGTCGAGATCCTTGTTGTTGTTGCGGTCCCCGTACGCGCGCAGGAAGTACGGCCCAATGGGAATGTTGCGCAATTCGAACCGGCCCACCGAGTCGGCCACCGCCTGGTACACGATGGTGGTATCCTGGCTCACGGCTTCCACCACGCCGCCGCTCAGCCCACGCCCTTCGGGCCAGTCGAACACCACGCCGGAAAGGCGCGTGTCGGGGATGGGCAGGCCGGTGGAAAAGACCACGCGGATGGACGAGTCGATCTTGTTCTGATACAGGTCCTGCAGTCCCGCCTTCACCTGCACGGTGTACACCGTGTTCAGCTTCCAGCCGCGGGCGGGGCGGATGCCAATGGAAGTGCGATCCCAGTCCACGCGCGGAGCACCGCTCTTGGGACTGATGAAAATGAGCTCTTCGAGATCGCGACCGCTGGCGGGGGTTTCGCTGATGACTTCGTCGAACTTGAGGACCACCTGACCGGGACGCGCGGAAACGGCGTTGTTCTCGGGGGTGATGCGCACGATTTGCGGCGCGGCGAAGTCTTCGGGGCCGCCCCGGGGAAGGGCCTGGTTGGCACAGGCCACCCCACCGGCAAGGGCCGCCCCCACGACCACCAACCGGCGCAGCGCCCGTGCGTGCCCCGCCATCATGCGTCCCAGGCTCACGCGCCGAGGGACGTACGCTTGTTGCGCAGCTGCGTCAGCCGCGCCCCCCACTCCGCGGCCTTGGTGCGCTCGGCCTCCACCACCGCCGGTGGGGCTTTCGCCACGAACCCCGCGTTGGCGAGACGCCCCTCCAGCGCCGTGAGCTGCTTGTCGAGCTGCGCGATTTCCGTGTCCAAGCGCTGCTTCTCCTTGTCGAGATCCACCATCCCGGCCAGTGGCACCACGAGCTCCACACCACCGGGCAGCAACAGCTGCGCGGCCGCTCCGCCCGGGTTGGTGTGCTCCACGCGCACCGTGGCCCGCGCGAGCGCCCCCACGGTGTCGGCCTGCCGCTGCATCACCGTCTGCGCCTCGCCGGTGGCCACCAGCACCGCATCCACCCACGCGCCCGGATTGACGTTGTACTCCGAACGGACCTGTCTGATGCCGGCCACCGCGGCGCGCACCAGTTCGAAGGCCTCCCCGGCGCCGGCCGGCTCGCCCGATGGCACCGGCCAGGCGGCCTGGGCGAGGAAGGTCCCGGGCGTCGTCTGCGGCAGCTTCTGCCACAGCTCTTCGGTGATGAACGGCACCACGGGGTGCAGCAGCCGCAGGGCGCCATCGAAGGCGTGCGCCAGCACGGCCCGCGCCACTTCCCGGTCGGCGCTGCCTTCCGCCGCCAGACGCGGCTTGATGCTCTCGAGGTACCAGTCGGCCAGCTCGTTCCAGACGAAGCGGCGCGCCGCCTCGGCATACTCGCTGAGACGCAGCCCGCGCCCCCGCTCGCTGTCGCTCCACGTGGCGCCGTTGCCCGGACGCGCCGGCCCCAGCGCGGCATCGCAGTCGGCAATGGCCACGTCGAGGCGCTCGAGAATCCACCGATCGGCGGGGGCGAGCTGGGCGCGGTCGAGTTGCGCCACCGGAGCCACCGGTTCGCTGCCCACGCGTGAGAGCAGGAAGCGGCCGATGTTCCAGAGCTTGGTGCAGAAGTTGCGCCCCGGCGAGAACGACTTGTCGAGGTCGCTCGGGTCAAGCATCACGTCCACCCCGAGGCCGAGTCCCGACACCATGGTCCAGCGCAGCGCATCGGCGCCGTACAGCTGCACCACGTCGAGCGGATCAATGCCGTTGCCCAACGACTTGGACATCTTGCGGTGCTGCATGTCGCGCACGGTGCCGTGCAGGTACACCGTATGGAACGGCGCCTTGCCCATGAACCAGCAGCCGCTCATGACCATGCGCGCCACCCAGAAGAACAGGATTTCGGGGGCGGTCACGAGCACGTCACCGGGATAGAACGCCTTCAGGTCGGGCGTGTCGTCGGGCCAGCCGAGCGTGCTGAAGGGCCAGAGCCAACTGGAGAACCAGGTGTCGAGCACGTCGTCGTCCTGACGCACGGTGCCGCCGCAGCCGGGGCATGCCGTCACGTCCGTGCGCGACACGATGGGCGCGTGGCCGCACGACATGGTGCAGTACCACACGGGCACGCGGTGGCCCCACCAGATCTGGCGGGAGATGTTCCAGTCGCGAATGCCCTCGAGCCAGTTGACGTACACGGCTTCCCACCGCTCGGGCAGGATGCGCAGCTCGCCGGTGCGCAGCGCGGCCAGCGCCTTGTCGGCGAGCGGCTGCATGCGCACGAACCACTGGTCGGACAGGCGCGGCTCCACGACGGTGTCACAGCGATAGCAGTGGCGCACACTGTGGGCATGGGGCTCGATCTTCTGCAGCGCGCCCGCCTCCTCGAGCAGCGTCACGATGGCCTTGCGCGCCGCAAAGCGATCGAGGCCGGCCAGCGCGGCGGGGACGCGGCCTGCCGCCCCCTCCACCTCCCGCACGATCCCTTCGGCGTCGATGATGACGGGCATCGCGAGCGCGTGGCGCCTGGCCACTTCGAAGTCGTTCGCGTCGTGCGCCGGCGTGATCTTCACGGCGCCCGACCCGAAGGCCGGGTCGGTGTAACTGTCGCCCACGACGGGAATGCGCACCCCGTTGAGCGGCAGCACGACGTCCTTGCCGATCAACGCCTGGTAGCGTTCGTCGTCGGGGTTCACCGCCACCGCCACGTCACCCAGCATCGTCTCCGGCCGGGTCGTCGCCACCGTGATCCCCTGCGAGGGATCGTCCGCCAGCGGGTAGCGCAGGTGATACAGCTTGCCGTTGGTGTCGGTGAACTCCGCCTCTTCGTCCGACAGGCTGGTGCCGCAGCGCGGGCACCAGTGAATGACGCGGTGCCCCTTGTACACGAGGCCATCCTCGTGCAGGCGCACGAACGTCTCCCGCACCGCGCGCGACAGTTCGGGAGAGAAGGTGTACGCGGTGCGCGTCCAGTCGGCGCTCGACCCGATGGACTTGAGCTGATTGAGGATTTCGCCGCCCGTCTTGTCCACGAACTCGGCCACCCGCTGCACGAACGGGTCGCGGCCGAGATCGAAGCGCGTCTGGCCGTGGGCGGCGAGCTGCTTCTCCACCACGTTCTGCGTCGCGATGCCGGCGTGATCGGTGCCGGGCACCCAGAGGGCCTCATCGCCCGCCATACGCCGCCAGCGGATGAGCACGTCCTGCACGGTGTTGTTGAGCCCGTGCCCCATGTGCAAGACCGCCGTCACATTGGGCGGCGGGATGACAATGACGAACGGCTCGCGCGTGGCCCCGCGCACCGGATCGGCGGTGAAGACCCCATGCTCGGTCCACCGGGCATACCAGGAGGGCTCGGTGGCGGCGGCGTCGTACGTCGTGGGCAGGGAGGTATCGGGCGCAGTCATAGCCCGGAAAGATAACCGCCCCGGGTGCCCGAGTGGGCCGGAGGGCGCGTGCCCAGAGCGCCGCCCCCGCGCCCCCCGCCGCCGCCGCTGGTCAGCCGGCGGCGCGCCGCCGGATCATGAGGTTGCTCATCACCCCGGTCACATCCGGCACGCCTCGCACCAGCGTGAGGGCGTAATCCACCTCGCGGCGCTCCTCCACCCACCCGGTGAGTTCCACGCGGCCGTGATGGTCGGCGCCGATATCCACGTTGCGGGTCGCCAGCAGGGGATCGTTGCGGAACACCTCGAGCACCCGCTGCTCCAGCTCTTCAGCCGACGGCCGGGACGGGGCGGCGGTTGGCGCCGCCGCCGTGGCGGCCGGCATGACGGCCCCCGTGGCCGTGGCCGCATCGGTCTCGTTGCCAGCCGCAGGCGCGTCCGTCGCATCGAGCGTGTCGTCGTCCATCGGCGCGTCAAGCCCGTCCCATCCCGCGTCCCACCCTTCGTCCCATCCTGCGTCCTGCTGCGACCGCACACGCCGGCGGTTGGTGCGCCGCAGCATGCCGCCCACGCCGCCCACACGGTCGGCCACGGCCATGCCGATGGCCAGGCCGGCCACGGCGCCCAGCGCCACCAGCAGCAGCGTACTGGTCCGTGAGCTGCTCGTTCCTCGTCGCGCGCGTCCCATCTTCCATCCCTCGCAGTGAACCAGCCGCCTCGCCGGAGCGGCGGTCTCGTGGCGTACGTCCTCATTCAAGGATAACTTGCCCCATCTTGTCGAGCGAGGTCGACTGCCACGGACCGTAGCCGTGCGTCCTCGTGCCGGGTGCCTGGTGGGCACGCGGCAGATGTCGCTCGCGTCCTTCTGCTGTCCCGTCCGATGATTGCCGCAACGCCCGCTGCTGGTGAAGGTCCGATCGTGCTCACGCTCCCCGATGGCAACACGCGCGAAGTGGCGCCGGGGACTCTTGCCCGCGATGTGGTGGGTTCCATTGGCGCGCGGCTGTTGCAGGCGGCGCTCGCGGTGGCGGTGGATGGCGAAGTGCAGGATCTCATGACGCCGCTGCGCCGCTCCGGCGCGTTCGTGGTCATCACGGACAAGGATCCGCGGGCGCTGGGCGTGTTGCGGCACTCGGGCGCGCACATCCTGGCCACCGCCGTGCGCCGCCTGCGCCCCGACGCCAAGATCGGCTTCGGTCCCGCCATCGACGACGGCTTCTACTACGACTTCGAGGTGGAGTCGCCGTTCACCCCCGAGGATCTCGCCGCCTTCGAGGCGGAGATGCGCAAGGTGGTGGCCGAGAAGTACCCGTTCGTGCGCGCCGAGGTTTCGGTAGACGAGGCGAAGCAGCTCTTTGCCGACGACCCGCTCAAGCTCGAGCGTCTGGCCGACTTCGACGGCACCGACGAGATCATCAGCACGTACACGGACGGTCCCTTCATCGACCTGTGCCGCGGCCCCCACGTGCCCGACACGTCGTATCTCAAGCACTTCAAGCTGCTGCACACGGCCGGCGCCTATTGGCGCGGTGACGTGAAACGGCAGATGCTGCAGCGCATCTACGCCACGGCGTTCTTCAAGAAGGACGAACTCGAGACGCACCTGCACAACCTCGAGGAGGCGAAGAAGCGCGATCACCGCGTGCTGGGCAAGGCGCTCGGTTTGTTCCAGCTGTTCCCGCAGGCCCCGGGCGCCGCGTTCTGGACCCCCAAGGGCACCACGCTCTACAACACGCTCGAAGGGTTCGTGCGCGAGCGGCAGCAGGAGGCGTTCCAGGAAATCAAGACGCCGCTGCTGTACAACAAGAAGCTGTGGGAGCAGTCGGGGCATTGGGGCAAGTACAAGGAGAACATGTTCCTCGTGCTCGACAACGAGACGGGGGAGCACGACATGTCGCTCAAGCCCATGAACTGCCCCTCGCACCACGTGCTGTTTGCCTCGCACAAGCACAGCTATCGTGAGCTGCCGGTGCGCTACGTGACCTTCGACGTGCTGCACCGCAACGAGCTGTCGGGGGCGCTCTCCGGACTCACGCGCGTGCGGCAGTTCTCGCAGGACGACTGCCACGTGTATCTGCGCGAGGACCAGATCGAGAGTGAGGTGAAGTTCCTCATGGACTTCATCCTGTCGTACTACGACACGTTCGGGCTCAAGGCCACGCTCAAGTTCGCCACGCGTCCCGAGCAGCGCATCGGCAGCGATGAGCTGTGGGATCGCGCCGAAGCGGCGCTGCGGGCCGCGCTCGACGGCACGGGGCGTCCCTACGAGATGAAGGAGGGCGACGGCGCCTTCTACGGCCCCAAGATCGACTTCGACGTGACCGACAGCATCGGGCGGGCGTGGCAGCTGGGCACCATCCAGCTCGACTACAACGCGCCGGAGCGGTTCGACCTCAGCTACACCGGCGAGGACAATGCGCCGCACCGCCCGGTGGTCATCCACCGCGCCGTGAGCGGGTCGTTCGAACGGTTCATTGCCATCCTCATCGAACACTTCGGCGGCGCGTTCCCGCTCTGGCTGGCGCCCGAGCAGGTGCGCGTGATTCCCATCGCGATCGACTACAACGATCACGCGCAGCAGCTGGTGGCGCGCATGAAGGCGCATGGCATTCGCGCCACGCTCGACGCCCGCAACGAGACGCTCAACTACCGCGTGCGTGAGGGCGAGGTGGAGAAGGTGCCGTACATGTGCGTCCTCGGGCGCCGCGAGGCGGAGGAGCACACGGTGGCGTTGCGGGCCCGCGGGGCCGGCAAGAAGCAGGAGATCCTGTCGCAGGATGCCTTCGTCGCGCGGGTGCTCGAGGAGATCCGTACCCGCGCCCTCGCCGTGGCCGCCGCGCCGGCGGCCGACACCGGCGCCAGCGGGGAGGGAGAGGCGTGACGCCGGAGGCGCTGCTCGATCTCTTCCTGCTGTCGCCGGTCGGCCTCGTTGATGTCGACGAACACGGCCGGGTCGAAGTCGCCAACCTCGCGGCGCGGCGCCTCCTCACGCCTTTCACCAAGACGGGGTCGCTCGACGATCTGTTCAACACCCTCGCCGACGTCGCGCCCGAGCTCCCGGCACGGGTGCGCAGCTTCAACGGGCCGCGCGGCATCATCGTGGACAACCTCGAACTGCTCGCGCCCGGCCAGCACAGCGGCGTCTTTCTTTCGCTGATGCGGGTGTCCACGGGACGCAACGTGGCCGTGATCACCGACGCATCGTCGCTGGCGTCGGCACGTGGCCTGGTGTCGCGTCTCGAACAGCGGTTCAACGCCGTGCTGGGCGCGGTGCGGGAGTACGCCATCTACACCCTCGACTCCGAGGGCAGGGTGGACAGCTGGAGCAGCGCCGCCGAGCGGGTGCACCAGTTCGGCGGCGGCGCCATCATCGGGCAGAGCATGTCGGCGCTGCTGCCGCCGGAGCATGGCGGAGCGGGATACGTTACCGAAACCCTCGCCCTCGCGGCCCGCAACGGCTGGTGCGAGGAGGAGGGCTACCGGCAGCGCGAGGATGGCACGACCTTCTGGGCGACCACGGTGGTGACCGCACTGCGCGACGCGTCGGGCGCGGCGGTGGGATACTCGGTGGTGTCCCACGATGCCTCGGAGCGTCGGCGGCTCGAGGAGCAGCTGCGTGACGATGCCACCAGCACCACCGACTACCTCACGGGGGTCTCGGCCCGGCGCGCATTCTTCGATGTGGCGCAGAGCGAAGTGGCCCGGGCCCGTCGGTACGGCCAGCCGCTCACGCTGCTGCTCGTGGATCCCGACCGCTTCCGCGATCTGGCGGACCAGTACGGCGACGCGTTCGCCAACGAATGGCTGCGGGCCATCGCGTGGGTGTGCCGCCAGGAGTCCCGCACCACCGACGTGGTGGGGCGTATCGGCGGCGAAGCCTTCGGCGTGCTGCTGCCCAGCACCGAACTCTCCGGCGGCCTCGTGCTGGCCGAGCGCATTCGCGAGCGCATGGCCCGCTATGTGTTCGCGGGGGACTTCACCGCCGTGCGCACCACGCTGTCCGTCGGGGTGGCCGAAGTCACCGAAGGGATCACGGGCGTGGACGCCCTGCTGGCGACTGCCAACACGGCGGTGAGCCGCGCACGGCAGGCCGGCATGAACCTGGTCGTCGGCTACGACGACTGACGGCGGGCGCCGGGAAACGGCGTCATGTCCGGCGGCACGTTGAGGTAGGGCGTCATGCTTGACGGCGTCATGGGAACGGCGTCATGGGAAGAGCGTCATGGCAACGGCGCACACCGCCGTTCCCATACCGCATTCAACATCACGCTTTCTTCCATGACGCCGTCAAACATGACGCCGTCAAACA
>Ga0315899_10001570_pt1 | contig 26037 bp, 25 predicted proteins | sample LakEriMetagenome_2_FD_203518 | JGI IMG/M metagenome (GOLD analysis project Ga0315899, IMG submission 203518) | Freshwater fungal communities from buoy surface, Lake Erie, Ohio, United States - Buoy 4 MA112 | ecosystem: Environmental > Aquatic > Freshwater > Lake | place: USA: Lake Erie, Ohio... | reverse complement strand
TGGCAATGGCGGTGGCAACGGCGATGATGGCTCCGACGACGATCGCGACGATGGCGACGATGACGATGATGGCTCCGGCGACGATGGCGGGAACGGCAACGGCAATGGCAATGGCAATGGCGGTGGCAATGGCAACGGCGGTGGCAACGGCGGTGGCAACGGCGGTGGCAACGGCGGTGGCAACGGCGGTGGCAACGGCGGTGGCAACGGCGGTGGCAACGGCGGTGGCAATGGCAATGCCGGGTTGGGCAAGGGCAACAATTTCGGCTTCGACCCCGACCTGAACGGCCGTGCTGGCGGCGCCGAGGCGTTCTCGGCGAGCCACAACAACGCCAATGAGGGCGACCGCGGCAACCATGAGCAGCGCGCCGCGCCCGAACTTAACGTCCTGCCCTGAACCGTCCCTCGAAGTCGACCGTGAAACCTTTTCGCCGATCTCTGCCAGAACTTCCGGATCAGCTGTGGCTGCGGCTGGCCGGCACCATCGTGCTGGCTGCACTGATCGCGATGGCCGCATCCGGCGGCGCCTTCCGGTCGTTCGAACACCGGATCGAGGAACTCGCCTTCGCCGTATCCGAACGACCTGCGAGCGGGAACATTCACATTGTCGAAATGGACGCCGCAAGCATGGCCGCGATACGGCAATGGCCATGGCCGCGTGAACACTATGCCCGGGTCTTGGAGCAACTTGATGCCGCAGGTGTACGCTCGATCAGCTTCGACGTCGACTTCTCGAGCGCCTCGCAGCCCGAACACGACGCCGCCTTTGCCGCGGCGATTAGCGCGTCCCGGACCCCGGTGGCGCTCCCGACCTTTGCCCAGTCTGCACGCTTTCGCGAAGCGCGCCAGCTAGACTCGCTGCCTATCCCGGTGCTGCGTGAGCATGCCCATCTCGCCTCGGTTTCGGTGGTTCCTGATTCTGACGGATTTGTGCGCCGGATGCCGCTCGGCACCGTCAACGATAGCCTCGCCCGCCCCTCGATCGCCGCCTTCATGGCCGGGCGCGCGGGAAGCGTGGGCGAAAGCTTCCCGATCGACTTTGGTGTCAATCCCGCCGCGATCCCGCACCACAGCTTCATCGCCATCGAGCGCGGCGAATTCGATGCGGCCAGCCTCAAGGGCAAGGACGTGATCATCGGCGCGACCGCGATCGAACTGGGCGATCGCTATCTGGTGCCGCGCTTCGGGATGATCCCGGGCGTGATCTTGCAGGCGCTGGCGGCCGAGACACTGGCAGACACGGTGCCGGTCTATGGCTCATGGCCGGCCCCGCTGGCGCTGTCCGTATTGTTCGCGTTGGTGATCGGCGCTTCAAGGCGCCGCAGCATCGTCATCCTGCGCACAGGCATGGCCGTAATCGGGCTCTGCACCGTCTGGTTTGCCGCACGCCACTATAGCGCGGTCTGGTTCGAGATCGGCCCGTCGCTGACGCTGATGGCGCTGGCGGGCGCGGTGCGCCTGCTCATCCTCACCCATCGCTACGCGGGGTACCGGCGCCGGATCGATCCCGAGAGCGGCCTGCCCAACAAGCTCGCGCTCGACAGCCGCCCCGCGGTCGGGGGTGAGCGCTATTTCGTGGCGGTGCAGATCGACGATTTCGAGGGCCTGCAACTGGCCATCGGCGAGAAGAATATCGGCGACCTGCTGCGCCGGCTGGCGGAGCGACTGCAGGTGGCTGGCGATGCCACGAGCGTCTACCGCATCGACACCCGCACACTGGCATGGCCGACCCCGCTAAATCTGATCGAGCTGGAATCGCTGCTCGCCGGACTCAGGGCGGTGATGCGCAGCCCGTTCGAAGTGGCCGGACGCGCGCTGGGCGTGTCGCTCACTTTCGGCGTCGCCGAGGCCGATATCGTCGATGCCGCCGCCAATGCCGCCCATGCGGCAAGCCTTGCCAAGCGTTCGGGCAAGCCGTGGCGCCTGCACGCTGACGGCGAAGGCGAGGCAGCGACCGAGCGGTTCTCGATGCTGGGTGAGCTCGACGCGGCACTGCTCGAGGAGCACATCGCCGTCGTCTATCAGCCCAAACTTAACCTTGCGACTGACCGGATCGATGCGGTCGAGGCGCTGGTGCGCTGGAACCACCCGGTGCGCGGCATGCTGCCGCCCGACAGCTTCATCCCCACGATCGAGGAAGCCGGGCGGATCGACGATGTCACCATCGCGGTGCTGGCGCAGTCGCTGGAGGATATGCGCAGCTGGCGCAATCAAGGGCTGGCGATCGGGGTCGCCGTCAACATCTCGGCCAACCTGCTCACCTCGGAGAGCTTTGCTGCGCGCGCTATGGCGCTCGTCATGAGTTCAGGCGTCCCGGCCCATCGCCTGACCTTCGAAGTCACCGAAAGCGCCCAGTTCGAGGACAGCGACAAAGCCATCGCCATGCTGGAACGGTTCCGCGCGAGCGGCATCCGCATCTCGATGGACGATTACGGCACCGGCCAGTCGACGCTCAACTATCTCAAGGTGCTGCCGGTGTCCGAACTCAAGATTGACCGCATGTTCGTGCAGCATGCGCATGTCGATCACGGTGATGCGATGCTGGTGCGCTCGACGGTGCAGCTGGCGCATGAACTCGGGCTCAAGGTCGTAGCCGAAGGGATCGAGGAAGCCGCCTGCCTCACCTTCCTAAAGGGCATCGGCTGCGACTATGCACAGGGCTATTTCGTGAGCCGGCCGCTCAGCGCCAAAGATCTGGCAAAGCGGGTCGCCGCAACGGTTGCCCCCGCCGCCTGACAAGGCGCGCAAAAACGCCGGGTCAGCTGCGGCGCTTGAGCATCAGGTAAAGCGCGCCCTCGCCGCCGTGGCGGATGTGGGCGCGGCGGACTGCGGCAATGGCATCGCCGTGGCGGCTTGCGGCCAGCCAGTCGAGCAGCTTGGCACGGATCGCGCCACGCTTGGCCATGCGGTCAGCCGGATCGACCGGCCGCTCGCGTCCGGCGATCACCAGCACCACCCGCGCATCCATCATCCGCGCCTGATCGATCCCGGCCATGATCCGGTCATAGGCGGTGTCGAGCGTGTGACCGTGGAGATCGAGCGTCAGATCAGGTACGATCCGCCCGCCCTTCACCCGCCGGTCCCAGTGGGAATCGAGGCCGGGGTTGGGCGCGGGTGCCGCTCTGGGCGGGGAGGCAGGCGGCGGCGCCTTCATCCGCCGGGCAGGCGCCGCCTGACGTTCCGCAGCCGAAGGTGCAGCAGCAGGAAGCGGCGCGGCGGACTTTGAGGGCACAGGGGGTTTGGGCGCCTTGCGTCCCGCCAGCGGTTTCACGCTTGAGGTGAGATGCGCCCATGCGGCCTGCTCTCCGGCGCTGAGCCCGCGGGGGGCATTCATGGCGCGGGCGCAGCAAGACGCGCGGCAGCACCGCGCGGGAGCAAGACATAGGCCCGCCCGCGCGCGCTCATGCCGCCGGCGATCTCGCGTGCGTCCTCGCCCGCGCCCCAGAACGTGTCAAACCGGTTCGCGCCCTTGATCGCCCCGCCGGTATCCTGCGCAATCCACAGCCCCGCAGCTTCGGGCCGGTCCATGTCGAGCCAGACCGGCGCGCCCAACGGCACAAAGGCGGGATCGGCGGCGACCGAGCTTTCGCGCCGCACCGGGATGCCCAATGCGCCCAAAGGCCCGTCGCCCCTGAGTTCCGAGAAGAAAATCCAGCTCTTGTTGAGCCGCATCAGTTCTCGGCCCTCCTCCGGCTTCTCGCGGATATAGGCCATTATGCCCTGCATCGATCCGGAATATTGGCCCGGCCCGCCGCCCAGTAGCCCGCGGCTGCGCATCACCCCGCCGATGCCGGTATATTCGCGCCCGTTCTGCCCCGCATAGCCGATGCGGATCACCTCGCCCTCGGGTGTTCGCAACCGGCCCGAGCCCTGGATCTGGAGAAAGAAGAACTCGACCGGATCGGCGGCCCAGGCGATCACCTGCGCCTTACCCTCCAGTGCCCCGTCCTCGATTGCGGCGCGATCGTGATAGAGCACGAAGCGGCCCGCCGCGTCATAACGCCCGAGCGGCGGGCGGCCGGTGCGCTCGGCGGGCGGCACATCATCGGGCCAGCCCCGCACGAGATCGGCAGGCAAGGCATAGACCGGCACTTCAAAACCAGCGCGGCGGGTGCGGCTGCCAGCAATCTCGGGCTCGAAGTAGCCGGTGGCAAAGGCGCGCCCGTCGCCGATCTGCACTGGGGCGAGGTGTTCGGCGAAAAAGGCGCGGGCGCGGGGGCGGGGCCAGCCGCGCGCCGTCTCGCACGCCGTGCGCCAGTCCTCGGGGCGGGTGAGGCCGCTGGCATCCTCGCGGGCGAGGAGTCTGGGACAGGATTCGATGAACCCGGCGAGCGCGCCCGAAGCATCATTGTCCGCCACGGGCAGCGCGGCAAAGGCCGGCCCAAGCGCCACGCCGGCCAGCAGGGCATTGGCGGCAACCGGGACGACGGGGACGGGAGCAGGCGCGACCGGACGAGGCGCGATCGGAGCAGGAGCGACAGGAGCGGTGACCACCGGCGGCGGGACGCTGCCTTGCGGGATGACCCGGCCACACGCGGACAGCACCAGCATCACACCAAGCGCAACAGCCGCGCGCATCACCTGCCCCCTATCGCACAATCAGCCCCGCTCGAATTCGGCGGGGATCAACCCCGTCCGATCAGCCTTCATCGGTTTCGTCGAGCAGCCAGTTCGGATCGCGCGCGGCAGTGTTGCGCGAGAAGGTCCAGACATCGCGGCTCTCGATCGCATCGTCGAGCGAACCGGCAATCAGCGTGCCGTCCTTGGCGCGGGTGACAGCCGCGATATCAGCCACGAACAGGACCGTGATACGCGCCATGCGACCATCGAGCGAAGCCGAGTGAATCCGGGTTTCCTCGATCCGGATCAGCGTGTTGTCCACCGTCTCGCCCGCCGCCTTCTGGGCTTCGAGCGCGGCGATGAAACCAGCGTAGACATCATCGTCGCACAGCTCGCGCAGTGTCTCGCGATCGCCCTTCCAGAAGGCTTCGAGCACCATGCGATAAGCGCCGCGCGCACCTTCGAGGAACTGCGCGAGATTGAACTTGCTGTCGGCAGCGGTGATTTCGCGGATACCGCGTTCGACCGCGGGCATCACGCCTTCAAGCTCGAGCGGACGCGCCTGCACCACCGGAGTCGCCGGAGCCGGACGCGCGAGGCCGGCGGGCTTGTCGTCCGATTCGAAGCGCTGCGGCACCGATTCCTCTTCGTGCTCTGCCCGGCGCCCGAGCACCGTGTAGAGTCGCAGGCCAAGGAAGGCGGCGACCATCGCGAGAAGAACGATTTCAAGCACTAGACATATCCGATCAGCGAAAGGGCATGATCCCGCCGGCGGGCCGGAGCAATACCCAAGAGACAACACATTGCCTTAAATAGGCACTGATTACAATTCGCCAACGCCCGATAGGTTACAGCACGGGATGAATTGTCGCAGTCCTTGGCCGCGCACCCGCTCCCTCCTGCGCGCAGTTGCGGGCCGCGCACGCGCCTGCTAGGCGCGACCGGCAGCTCCGGAGCGGCAGAACCGATGCGTCCGGCGCAATTCCTGTTACCCGATTTGAAAGACACCTGACCAATGGCCGACCAAGAAGGCGTGCTCACCAATCTCGACAATGCAGCGGGCGGCGATGCCAAGCCCAACGGCGCCGACACCCAACCGGCGATCGGCTTGCTAACGCAGTATGTGAAGGATCTCTCGGTCGAGAACCCCAACGCGCCTGACGTGTTCCAATGGCCCGAGCCGCCGCAGATCGACATCCAGTTCAACATCGGCGCCGAGCCGGTGAGCACCGACGTGCACGAAGTCGTGCTCAAGATGACCATCACCGCCACCTCGCAGCGCGGCAATGTCTATATCGTCGACTTGGCCTATTGCGGTGTGGTCGGCATGCGCTTCATCCCCGAGGAACAGGCCCATGCCTTCCTCTATGCCGAAGCGCCGCGCCTGCTTTTCCCATTCGCCCGCCGCGTGGTGGCCGATGCGGTGCGCGATGCCGGCTTCCCGCCGCTGATGCTCGATCCGATCGACTTTGGCGGGCTCTACGTGCAGCGTCTGCAGGCCCGCCGCGCCGAGGAAGCCGAAGGCGGCGATCCGATCGCGCCGGTCACCGGCAACGCGTGATCCGGGCGCCCGGAACGGGTCACCAGCCGTGAGCCTGATCAGGAATGTCGGCACCATCGGCGGGCTGACAGCGGTTAGCCGGGTGTTCGGCTTCGCCCGCGACATCCTGCTCGCCCGCGTGCTTGGCGCAGGGTTGGCAGCGGACGCTTTCCAGCTCGCCTTCACCCTGCCCAACACCTTCCGGCGGCTGTTTGCCGAGGGCGCGTTCAGCGTCGCCTTTGTGCCGCTCTACAGCCGCGCGCTGCACGGCAACGATGGAGAGCCGGGAAGCGAGGCAGCAGCGGAGAAGTTCGCCGATGATGTGCTGAGCGTGTTCGTGTGGGTGCTGCTCGCCTTCACCGGCCTGTGCATGCTCGCAATGCCCGGCATCGTCTGGCTGCTGGCGCGCGAATATGCCCAGGTGCCGGGCAAGTTCGAGCTTTCGGTGTTCCTCAGCCGGTTGACCTTCCCCTATCTCGGCCTCATCAGCCTGGTGGCGATGCTGTCGGGCCTGCTCAATGCGCGCTCGCGTTTCGGGCCGGGTGCGGCAGCCCCGGTGCTACTCAACATCGTCCTGATTTCCGGCATTCTCCTGGGCAACCATCTGCGCGGGCAAAGCGACGATGATGTCGTGGTGGTGCAGGTGCTGGCGGCGGCGGTGTCGTTGTCGGGCGTTGCGCAACTCGTCTACCTGTGGTGGGCTACCCGCCGTGCGGGCGTGCGGTTGAAGGTGAAAATGCCGCGCCTGACGCCCGAAGTGCGCAAGCTCGGCGTGCTGATCCTGCCTGCGACCTTCGGGGCGGGGATCTACCAGATCAGCCAGCTGGTCGACACCTTCTTCGCCACCTCGCTGCCGCAGGGCTCACTGACGCTGCTCAAACTTGCGGACCGGCTCAACCAGATGCCGCTCGGCATTGTCGGCATTGCGCTGGGCACAGCGATCCTGCCGATGCTGAGCCGCCACATCCACACCGGAGACAAGGCCGAGGCGCAGCGCCTGCAGGGCAATGCCTTCGAGATCGCGACGCTGCTTACGCTCCCTGCCGCTGCCGCGCTGGCGGTGTGCGCCCCGGCCTTCTGCGCGGCGTTCTTCGTCGGCGGCAAGTTCACTTCGGCAGACGGCGCGCTGATGGCGCAGATCGTGGTCGCGCTGGTGGCGGGCCTGCCCGCCTATGTCATCGTCAAGGTGCTCAACCCTGGCTTCTTCGCACGCGAGGATACGCGCACCCCGGTGTGGACCGCGCTCGCCTCGCTGATCGTCAATGTCGCGCTCAATCTCTATGTGGTGAACCGCTACGGGATTGTCGGACTGGCAGGAGCGACCGCGGCATCGGCAAGCCTCAATTGCCTGCTGCTTTATGTGATCCTGCACCGGCGCGGCTGGTTCCACTTCACCGCCAAACTGGTCAGCCGCATCGCGCGCCAACTGATCGCGACCGCGGCGATGACCGGCGTGCTGTGGTATATCATGCCGCTGATGGCGGACCGCTACGGCGCATCGGCGTTCGAGCGGATCTGGTCGCTCACTGCGCTGGTGGCGGCGGGCGGTACAGTTTTCTTCGTTGTCGCCTTTCTCGCCGGGGCGCTCGACAAGGACCTTCTTGCACAGCTACGGCGGCGCAAACCGGCCCGCACCAAGGCCGATGACGAAATTCTAGAGGTTGAATGACATGCGCGTCGTCTCCGGCATCCAGCCCACCGGCAAACCCCACCTCGGCAATTACCTGGGCGCGATCCGCAATTATGTGGCCTTGCAAGACGATGCCCATGCGGCCGGCGGCGAGTGCCTGATTTTCATCGCCGATCTCCACGCCTTGTCGATGCCGCATGATCCGGCCGAGCTGCAGACATCGACGCTCGAACTGGTCGCGGCGCTGGTCGCCTGCGGGCTCGATCCCGACAAGGCGATTTTGTTCAATCAGGCGCAGGTGCCGCAGCACCCCGAATTGCAGTGGCTCCTCAACGGCACCGCACGCATGGGCTGGCTCAACCGTATGACCCAGTGGAAGGACAAGGCCGGCAAGAACCGCGAAGGCCAGTCGGTCGCGCTGTTCACCTACCCCGTGCTGCAGGCCGCCGACGTGCTGCTCTACCAGGCGACCCACGTGCCGGTGGGTGAGGACCAGAAGCAGCACCTGGAGCTTGCCCGCGACATCGCGCAGAAGTTCAACAATGATTTCGGCACCGAAGAGGCACCGGTCTTCACCCTGCCCGATCCGATCATTCCCAAGGAAGCGGCGCGCATCATGTCCTTGCGCGATGGCAGCGCCAAGATGTCGAAGTCCGATCCCAGCGATATGAGCCGCATCAACCTCTCGGACGATGCCGACACCATGGCGCAGAAGGTCAAGAAGGCGAAGACCGATCCCGAACCACTGCCGAGCGAGGAAGCCGGGTTGGCCGAGCGTCCCGAGGCGCGCAATCTCGTCGGCATCTACGCGGCGCTTGCGGGACAGACACAGGCCGAGGTGCTGGCGCAGTACGGCGGACAGGGCTTCGGCAGCTTCAAGCCCGAGCTCGCCGATCTGCTGGTCGCCAAGCTCGGCCCGATCCGCGAACGCTTCGTAGCCCTGAAAGACGACAGCGAGGCGCTCGACGCGATCCTCGCCCGCGGCGCCGCCAAGGCGCGCGAGCGCGGCGCGCCGACGCTGACGGCGGCCTACAAGGCGCTGGGGCTGGTGCGGCACTGATCGCGCGGGCGGCTGCGCCAAGCCGCGGCGCACGCGCGGCGAACATTCAATCGCTGTTCATGCGCATGGGATATTATCGCGCGCGCAAGCACCATTGCCATCGTCGCACTGGTGACCACACAAGGGATGTGTCATGACGACCGCTATGTCCTCGATCAAATCGCTCCGCCGCTTCGCGCTGCCCCTGGCTCTCGCCGCCGGTCTGGCCGCCTGTACCTCGCCCTCGTTCAAGGCCGATGTATCGCGCTTTGCCGTGCCGCTGCCGGCGCCGCAGGGGCAGACCTTCGCGGTCGTTGCCGAAGATCCCAAACTTGCCGGCGGGCTCGAATTTGCCACTTATGCCAACGCGGTCGCCGCAGAGATGACGCAGCTGGGTTATGCGCGCGCGGCCTCGCCCGAGACCGCCGACATGCTGGTGCGCTTTGACTACCGCGTCGATGGCGGGCGTGAGCGCGTGCGCACCGATCTCAACGGGGTCGGCTTTGCCGGCAATCCCTGGGGCCCTTGGGGCGGCTGGGGCGGCGGGTACGGCCGCTGGGGCTACGGCTTCAACGATCCGTTCTTCGGCGGCCCGAATGTGCGCAGCTACACCGTCTATACCAGCGCCATCGACCTTAAGATTGATCGCGCCGCCGATGGCCAGCGCCTGTTCGAAGGCAAGGCCGAAGCGGTCTCGCGCTCGAATCGCCTGCCCACGCTGGTGCCCAATCTGGTCGATGCAATCTTCACCGACTTCCCTGGCAGTTCGGGCGAGACGGTGCGCATCACCATCCGCGAAGACGAAAAGACCGTGCGCCCCGCCGATTGATGGTGTAGTGTAAACTCCAAGAGACCCTTGGACGGGAAAAGAGAGGCGGCGCCAGGGGATCGGCGCCGCCTTTTTTGTTGCCCAAGAGAGGTGCGCTCGCCACCGCGAACTTAAAGCTTCGCGTGGCCCCCAGTCGAGCCGAAGCCGCCCTCGCCCCGTTCCGTCGCATCCAGATCCGCCACCTCATCCCACACGGCCTGCACCACGGGGGCGAGCACCAGTTGTGCGATGCGGTCACCGCGGGCAATCGCGAAGGGTTCGTGGCCCAAGTTAACCAAGATCACCTTCAGCTCGCCGCGATAGTCGCTGTCGATTGTGCCGGGGGTGTTGGGCACGCTGATGCCGTGCTTGAGCGCAAGGCCCGAACGCGGACGCACCTGAAGCTCGAAGCCTTCGGGGATCGCCACCGCGAGGCCGGTTGCCACGGCAAGGCGCGCGCCGGGCGCGATGGTCACTTGCTCGGCCGAGACAATATCCATCCCCGCCGCGCCGCTAGTGGCATAGGCGGGCAGCGGCAGGCCTGCACCGTTCGGCAGGCGCTTGATCTGCACAGGGATGTTCATTGCGCGCTACCGCCTGCGGCTGCTTGAGCGCGGGTCACTCTGCCGCTTCCGCCTTGAACACCGCCGCGATGCGTTCGGCCAGCGCCATCGCCACGGCGCTCTTGGGCATCTCGTCGAGCGTCTCGACCCCTTCGGCGCTGATGATGTGGACGCGGTTGCGATCGCCGCCCATCACGTCGCCGGAAACGTCGTTGGCGACGATCCAGTCAGCGCCCTTGCGCTTGCGCTTGGCCTTGGCGTGATCGAGCACGTTCTCGGTCTCGGCGGCAAAACCGATCACCAGTTCGGGGCGCTTGGCGCCGGCAGCGACATTGGTGAGAATATCGGGGTTTTCGGTCAGCATCAGCGCCGGCGGGGCCGAGCCGCGCTTCTTGATCTTCTCGCCGCGATATTCCTTCGGCCGCCAATCGGCGACCGCGGCGACCATCACCGCGACATCGGCAGGCAGTGCGTGCTTGACAGCCTTGGCCATATCCTCGGCGCTTTCGACATCGATCCGGCGCACGCCGAGCGGCGTCTTCAAAGAAACCGGCCCGGCCACCAGCGTCACCTTCGCGCCGAGCGCAGCGGCCGCAGCAGCGACGGCAAAGCCCTGCTTCCCGCTCGACCGGTTGGCGATGTAACGCACCGGATCAATCGCTTCCCAGGTCGGCCCGGCGGTTACCAGCACATGGCGGCCCGAGAGCGGCCTGTGCCCAGCAGCAATGCCGAAATCATCGCCCTCGGGCACTTCGCCCAGGACAGTCTCGATCTCGTCGGGCACTTCGGGCGCGAACACCTCGGGCGGGGCCTTGCGCCAATCGAGTTGGTGATTGATGGCCGCAGCATCGATCGGCGGGGCAGCATTGGCCGCGCCTTTCCTTGCCAACAGCGGCCCGCCGAGATCGGGGGCGAATTCGGGCGCGGGCTCCTCGGGCGGAGGCTCGTCTGTGTCTTCGGCTTCGGGGAGATACTGATACTCGGCCTCGATCTCCTCGTGGGTGCGCTTGGCGGTCGACCGCGGGATGATCCGCGACAGCAGGCCGCCCAGACGCCCAGTGGCGAAGGCGTTGTCTTGCCCCTCCCCTTCGCCGTCCGCGTCCTCGGGCTCGAGCGCTTCGACCGGGATCGCGAGGCGATCATTGGCGGGGATCGGCACGAATTCGGTTTCGGGCACCGCGATGCCGAAATGCGCCGCAATCGCGCGCCAGATCGCCTCGGGCTCGGGCAGGCGGCCATAGCCGAATTCGCCGCAGGCCATCGGGCCTTGATCGGGGTGAAGCACGGTCACGCCGGCCGTGGTGAGCAATTCGATATTGCGCTGGGTCGCCTCGTGCTCCCACATCCGCACATTCATGGCAGGCACGGCCACCACCGGCTTGTCGGTGGCGAGGATCAGCGTGGTGGCAAGATCATCGGCAATCCCGCTCGCCATCTTGGCAAGCAGATCGGCGGTCGCCGGGCACACCACCACCAGATCGGCCTCGCGGCTCAGCTGGATATGGCCCATCTCGGCCTCGTTCTTGAGGTCGAACAGGTTGGTGTAGACCTGGTTCTCGCTCAATGCGGCGAGCGCCATCGGGGTGACGAATTGCTGGCCGCCCTTGGTAACGACGCAGGTGACCTCGCCGCCGCCCTTGCGGATCAGGCGCACCAGCTCGCAGGCCTTGTAGGCTGCGATGCCGCCGCCCACGACCAGCAGGACGCGCGGGACCATGCCCGTCATCGCCCTTGTCCGCCGTGTTTGCCGATCAATGCCATCGGTCCGAACATCTCCCATGCCGAGCGCCAGATAGCCGCTCGGCCAATCACACTAGACGCGCCCTGCCTCCGCGCCAAGCCGCGCACCGACAGTCTTGGCGCGCAGGTTTGCCGTGCCGTGGTTAAGATTGCACTTACGCTGGCGCAACAGGTTTTGCGCGGATTTGGCACGCCAGCGACTTGAGCTACCCTCTGCACTGCGCCAGAATTGGGCGCAAGGCTTACGGGGGAAATCACACATGACACTCTTCCTGCGCGCTGCCCTGCTGCTGGTCGGAATGCTTTTCTTCGCCATCGGAACCGGCTTCCTGATTGCACCCGTCCGGCTCGGCGAGGCAATCGGCATCGCCGCCGAGGGCACGCAGGGGCTTTCGTCGATGCGTGCGGATTTCACCGCCTTCTTCTGGGTGGGGGGTGGATCGATGGCGCTGGGCGGATTGCGCGGGCACGCCGGGCTGTTGCGGGTGGCGGCCGCGTTGGTCGGAATCGCGCTCGCCGCACGGGTCATCAGCCTGCTGGTCGACGGTACCTATCCCGCCGCCTTTCAGCCGATAGTGATCGAAGCCGTGACATTGGCGCTGGCACTGGCAGGTGCGCGCCACTTCGGCAAAAACGGCTAGGCGCTAACCGATCCAGCCAAGCGCCAGCGCGCCCCACACCGCGCCCGCACCGACGAGACCGGCGAGTATATAGCCCAGCCAGCCGCGACCTTCGCGCTTGTCGGTGATCAGCGGGACGTGCGGCAGCGGCGGCGGTTCGGGCGCGCCGCCCTTGGGCGGGAACATCTCTTCCACACGCCGAATCAAGCCGGGCAAGCGCAGCAGCGTTTCGGTATCCTGCTTGAGCCGATCGGCGAGCGCGGCTTCCGGCCCCAACTCGTCACGGATCCACTCGCGCACATAGGGCGCGGCGGTATCCCACATGTTGATATCGGGATTGAGCTGGGTGGCGATGCCCTCGACCATCACCATCGTCTTCTGCAGCAGCAGCAGGTGCGGCTGCGTCTGCATGTCGAAATCGCGGGTGATGGCGAACAGTCCGTCGAGCATCTGCCCGACGCTCAATTCCTTGACCGGCTTGCCGCGCATCGGCTCGCCCACCGCGCGCAGCGCAGTCGCGAATTCACCGACCGAGTGGTAGCTCGGCACATATTGCGCCTCGAAATGGATTTCCGCGACGCGCTGGTAATTGCCGGTCGTCAACCCATAGAGAATCTCCGCGAGCCACTGGCGCGCGCGACGGTCGATCCGGCCCATGATCCCGAAGTCGATCGCGACGATGGTGCCGTCATCCTCCACGAACAGATTGCCCTGATGCATGTCGGCATGGAAGAACCCGGCGCTGATCGCCTGGGTGAGGAAGCTGATCACCAGCTTCTCGGAGATCGCCGCAAGGTCGTGCCCGCGCGCGCGCAGATCATCGACGCGGCTTATCTTGATCCCGTCGATCCATTCGATCGTCAGCACCCGGCCATTTGTGCGATCCCAGTCGACCGCAGGGATGCGGTAGCCGGGCACACCCGCCAACTGCTCGGCGAGCTCGCTGGCCGAGGCCGCCTCGCGCCGCAGGTCGAGCTCGGAATTGGTCCAGCGCTTGAAATTGGCGATGGTGAGGCGCGGGCGCAGGCGGCTGGCCTCGCCGCCCATCGCCTGGACATGGGCGGCCGCCCATTCATAGGTCTGGATGTCGCGCGCGAACTTCTCGCGGATCCCAGGGCGCAGCACCTTGATCGCGACTGTGCGGCCATCGGTGGTGACGCCCTTGTGCACCTGCGCGATCGAGGCCGCGCCGACCGGCTCGGGATCGATTGCGGTGAACAGCGCGCTGATCGGCTGGCCGAAGCTCGATTCGATGGCCGCCTGGATCTGCGCAAACGGCACCGGCGGCAGGGAGTCCTGCAAGCTGAGGAGATTGTTCGCCGCTTCCTCGCCGACCAGATCGGGGCGCGTGGCGAGGCTCTGGCCCAGCTTGATCGCCGCCGGGCCGATGGCGCGGAAGGCGCCGGCATAATCGGGCTTGCCGCGCTTGCGCGTGAGTGTTGCCAGCCGCGCAAGGCGCACCAGCTGGCGCAGCTGGGCGGGCGCGTTGGGGTCATTCTCGATCCCCACCAGCGCGCGCCGGCGCGCCAGCGTCACGCCCCAGCGCGCGAGGCGGGAAAGGTGAACGGCAGAGGACGTCACGCGGCTAGATCTTCCACCCCGAGTGGATCGCCACGAGACCGCCCATGATCGGCTCGACCCGGGTATTGGCAAAGCCGGCGCTGCGGATCATCTGCTCGAAGGCGGGCATCGGCGGAAATTTGCGGATCGATTCGGCAAGATAGCGGTAGGAATCCGCGTCGCCAGCAATCGCCTGCCCCATGCGCGGTAGGAGGTGCTCGGAATAGATATCGTAAGCCTCTTTCAGCCCCGCCCATTCGACGGTCGAGAACTCGAGGCAGAAGAACCGCCCGCCGGGCCGAAGCACCCGCAAGGCCTCGGCCAACGCGCGGTCGATATGGGTGACGTTACGGATGCCGAAAGCGATGGTGTAGGCATCGAAGGTGTTCGAAGCGAAGCTCACCTGCTCGGCGTTCTGGCAGGTGAAGACGAGGCTGCCGTCCTCCTCGCCAAGTCCGCGTTCCAGCGCGCGCTCGGCACCCACGTCGAGCATATCCTGATTGATATCGGCGACTGTAATATGCGCGCCCTTGGCCGCCATGCGGAAGGCGATGTCGCCAGTGCCGCCTGCCATGTCGAGAATCTGCTCGCCCGGCTGCGGCTTCACCCGCTTGACGAAACGATCCTTCCACAAGCGGTGCATCCCGCCGGACATGGCATCGTTCATGATGTCGTATTTGCGCGCCACGCTGGAGAAGACCTCGCCCACCTTGCGGGTCTTTTCCTCAGGGGTGACTTGGCTGTAGCCGAAGGAGACAGTGTCGTCGGTGCTTTGTGTCATGCGGCGTTCCCTAGAGGCAATTGAGCCCAGCGCAAAGGGTGTTAGAGGGGGATCAAATGCCAGAGCTCCCCGAAGTCGAAACCACTGTGCGCGGCCTTGCCCGCTTCCTCGAAGGCGAGCGGATCACGCGCGTGGTGCTCAATCGCGCCGATCTGCGCCGCCCCTTCCCGGCCGATCTGGTGCAGGTGATGACCGGCGCGACGGTCAGCACGCTGTCGCGGCGCGCCAAATACGGGCTGATGCATCTCGATCGCGGAGCGACGATGATCTTCCATCTGGGCATGAGCGGGCGCTGGCGGATCGATCCCGAGGTGCCTGACACGCACGATCACCTGTTGCTGGAAACCGCACAGCACCGCTTCGCGCTATGCGATCCGCGCCGCTTCGGTTCGGTCGATCTGGTGGGCACCGATGCGCTCGACAACTGGCCGCAATTCGCGGCCCTCGGCCCCGAGCCGCTCGGGCCGGGGCTCAGCACGGCGCACCTCAAGGCCGCGCTCAGGGGTAAGACCCAGTCGATCAAGCTGTGCCTGCTCGACCAGCGGATCGTCGCCGGGCTCGGCAATATCTATGTCTGCGAGGCGCTGTGGCGCGCCGGCATCCGTCCGACCAAGCCTGCGGGCAAGGTGACGGGGCCGCAACTCGCCCGGCTGGTGCCGGCGATCCGCAATGTGCTCGCGGCGTCGATCCGCGATGGTGGCTCAACGTTGCGCGATTATGCTCGGCCCGACGGCGAGCTCGGCTATTTCGCCAGCAGCTTCGATGTCTACGGGCGGACAGACGACGCGTGCCGCCGCGCTGATGGGGGCTTCATCAGGCGTATTGCCCAAGGCGGGCGCAGCACCTGGTTTTGCCCTGTCTGCCAGAAGTAGGGGAGAACCGTTGACCTTCGGGCAGCTTGCGACTATGCGCGCTGCTTTCCGGCGGTTGGGCCATCAGTCCGCTCGCCCATTTTCGAGCAAACCGTCACCAATTTCCCGGCCGCAGCGCGCGGTCTGAACCAAACGCGAGACAGACAGAAATTATGGCCAATACGCCGCAAGCCAAGAAGCGCATCCGTCGCAACGCCGCCCGTGCCGAAATCAACGGTGCGCGCATCAGCCGTATCCGCAGCTTCATCAAGAAGGTCGAATCGGCCTGCGAAGCCGGTGACAAGGACGCAGCGGCCGCCGCGCTCAAGGCTGCCCAGCCGGAAATGGCGCGCGGCGTAGCGCGCGGCGTGCTCCACAAGAACACTGTGGCCCGCAAGCTCTCGCGTCTGACGCGCCGAGTCGCCACGCTCTGATTCGTTTTTGGCTAATCCGTAACGTGCCCTAGGGGTGTGGTTCGGATTGCGATGATCCGATAATCGCCAAGAGGCCGCGCTGTTGTAGCGCGGCCTTTTTCTTGTGCGACAATTGCGACAGGCGCAACACCGGAAAATGTCAGGATTCCCCGCGATTCGCGTTAGTTTATGAGTGCTTTTCCTGTAAAAACAACGACATCAACGCACGTCTGCGGGCTTGCGGAGAGTCAACAGGAATATTTCACTTTTTTTAAATCTCCGTGCTTGCGCTAAGCGCCGATGCGTTCTTTATTCGCGTTTCACCCGGGGCGGGACAGCCTGGGTTCTTACAAACTGGTCGACAGGGGGCTCTGGCGGAAACGTGTTTTTCCGGCAGGGGGTCGGACTTTGCCTGTTGCAACAAAACGGACACGCCAGCGGGACACGGCCCTGCGGGCCCGAGAAGAATGGGGATGAGCTTGTGCACAGGATCGACAAGGCGCGAAATACGCGCCGCCCTGCGGATGATGATTTGATGGAAGATGCCGAAGCCGTGAACCTTGCTGCTGACTGGTCCGATATCAGTCATGGACTGCGTAAGGATCTGGGACATCAGCTTCACAGCCAGTGGATCAAGCCGATCCAGCTTGGCAGCCTCAATCGCGAGTGCGGCACGCTCGATCTCTATCTCCCGACCGAATTCTCGGCCAACTGGGTGCGTGACCGGTTTCATGACCGGCTGCAGCTGGCATGGAAGATCGCCCGCAGCGAAGTGCGCAAGGTCAACATCATGGTCCACCCCGGGCGGCGGCAGCTGCCCGACCTGCGGCTTGATGACGGTCGGCGTCCCGCCAATGATGGCGCCAGCGTGATTGCGGTGGCCGCCGGCACGCTCTCGGATGCAAGCTTCACCTCCTCGGTCGGGCTCGATCCGTCGCTGACCTTTACGGCCTTCGTCACCGGCGAGGCCAATATTCTTGCCTGCAACGCAGCGCAGCGCATGGCGGCGCTTGAGCAGCCGCAGTTCTCTCCGCTCTATCTCAAGGCGGCGACCGGTCAGGGCAAGACCCACCTGCTGCACGCGATCGGCCATGCCTATCTGCAGGCCCACCCGCGCGCGCGGATCTTCTACTGCTCGGCCGAACGCTTCATGGTCGAATTCGTGCAGGCGCTGAAGTCGAGCCAGACGATCGAATTCAAGGCGCGCCTGCGCAGCTTTGATCTGCTGCTGGTGGACGATATCCAGTTCATCATCGGCAAGGCGAGCGCGCAGGAAGAACTTCTTTACACGATCGATGCGCTGCTGGCCGAAGGCAAGCGGCTGGTCTTCGCTGCCGACCGTGCTCCGCAGGCATTGGACGGCGTAGAACCGCGTCTGCTCAGCCGGTTGTCGATGGGTCTGGTCGCTGACATCCAGCCCGCCGACATCGAGCTGCGCAAGAAGATCCTCGTTTCCAAGCTGGTCCGTTTCGCCCCCTTGGCAGTTCCGGAAGATGTGGTCGATTTCCTCGCCCGCACCATCACCCGCAACGTGCGCGAACTGGTCGGCGGGCTCAACAAGCTGATCGCCTATGCGCAGCTGACCGGGCAGGAAGTCTCGCTCCAGCTGGCCGAAGAACAGCTCACCGACATCCTTTCGGCCAACCGCCGCCGGATCACGATCGACGAGATCCAGCGCACGGTGTGCCAATTCTACCGCATCGACCGCGCGGAGATGAGCTCCAAGCGTCGCGCGCGGGCAGTCGTCCGGCCGCGGCAGGTGGCGATGTATCTCTCAAAGGTGCTCACCCCGCGTTCTTATCCCGAAATCGGGCGCAAGTTTGGGGGCCGCGATCACTCGACCGTGATCCACGCCGTCCGCCTGATCGAGGATCTGCGCCAGCGTGATGCTGACATGGACGGTGATGTGAGGAGCCTGCTGCGCCAGCTTGAAAGCTGAGCGGGGCGAAGGTTAATTCGCACAGGATCTGCGCAAGCTATGCACTTCCCTATCGACAGGCTGATCCACAGCCCTGTCGACAGGCGGTGCACAGGCTGTAAACAGCCTGTCCATGCCTTCTCAGCGCCTCTCTCCCGACCTGGTCGACCTGCCCGCAGGCTGGCTCGCCGCCCTGCTGCGCGGCGCGAAAGGCCAGTGCCCGCGCTGCGGCGAGGCAGCACTGTTTTGCAAATGGTTGAAGCCGGTCGAGCGCTGCCCGCATTGCTGGCAGGACTGGTCGGTGCAGCAGGCCGATGATTTTCCGGCCTACATCGGCATCTTCGTGGTCGGCCACCTGCTCGCGCCTGTCGTGATCACGATGATCGGCACCTTCGGAATGTCAGCGTGGCTCACGCTCGCGATCATCCTGCCGGTGGCGGTGATGATGCTGCTGGCCATGCTCCAGCCGACCAAGGGCGCGGTGATCGGCTTCCTGTGGTGGCACGGGATCGGCGCCTTCCGGCAGGAACGGCGCGCGTCGGAGGAACCGAAGGAGTGACGCTTTCTCCTGCCCGGCTTGATCGGTTCGCCCGCCACATCGTGCTGCCCGAAGTCGGCGGTGCGGGTCAGGTGAAGCTGGCGGAAGCCCGCGTTGCGGTGATCGGATTGGGCGGGATCGGCTCGCCGGCGCTGCAATACCTCGCAGCGAGCGGGATCGGGCGGCTGACATTGGTTGATGACGACGTGGTCGATGTGTCGAACCTTCAGCGCCAGACGATCTTCACCACCCGCGATATCGGCTATGGCAAGGCGGTTTCGGCGCGGCGCTGGCTCGCCAATTTCGACGATTCGCTGGCCATCGAAGTGTCAGATGCGCGGATCACGCCCGAGAACGCCGCCAGCCTCGTCGCAGGCGCCGACTTGGTGCTTGACGGCACCGACAACTTCGCCACCCGCCTCGCCGTCTCGGACGCCTGTGTGGCGGCGAAAATCCCGCTGCTCTCGGCGGCGGTTGGCCGGTTCCAGGGCCAAGTCGCGGCCTTTGCCGGTCACCTGCCGGACGAGGCCTGCTACCGCTGCTTCGTCGGCGACGCCTTCGACGCCGAGGATTGCGACACCTGCGCCGACGACGGCATGCTTGGCGCAATGGCCGGGTGGGCCGGAACCTTCGCAGCGCTACAGGCGGTCAAGGTGCTGCTGGCAGGCGTGAGCGCATTAGGCGAGCCCGGCTTCAGCCGGCTGCACATTCTCGATGGGCTTGAACCGGGAATGCGCACGATCCGGATTAGCAAAGACCCGACCTGTCGCACCTGCGGTTCAACCGCCTAACACCTCATCCACCCACGCCGGCACCAGCTGGCTTGCAGGCCCAAGCCGCGATTCGTGAAATAGCCGCGAACCTTCGCTCGGCTCGAGATTGAGTTCGAGCGTCCGCGCGCCCGCCGCCCGCGCCTCCTGCACAAACCCTGCGGCCGGATAGACCGCGCCCGAAGTGCCGATGCTGACGAACAGGTCGCAGCTTTCGAGCGCGCGGTAGATCCGGCCCATCTGGTAGGGCATCTCGCCGAACCACACGACATCGGGGCGCAAAGTGGGCGCTTGGCAAACCGGGCATGGCGGGCGGTGCAGCATCGCATCCAGCCACGGCGCGCGCGTCTCGCACGAGCTGCACAGCGCCGACTTCAGCTCGCCGTGCATGTGCAGCACCCGCGCCGACCCGCCGCGTTCGTGCAGATCATCGACGTTCTGGGTGACCAGAAGCAACTCGCCCGAAAAGGCGCGCTCCAGCCGCGCGAGCGACTGATGCGCCGGATTTGGCGCGACCTTGGCGAGCGCAGCGCGGCGCATGTCGTAGAAGCCGAGCACCAGATCGGGGTTGCGGGCAAAGCCCTCGGCCGTCGCGACGTCCTCGACCCGATGCTGTTCCCACAGGCCGCCCGCCGAGCGGAAGGTGTCGATCCCGCTCTCGGCCGAAATCCCGGCGCCAGTGAGGATGACGATGCGTTCAATCTCTGCCATGAGGCCTTCAAACATGATCGGCAGAGGCGAGGCAATGGCACAGCTGCAATTCGGAGTGATCGGCCACAAGGGCCGCATGGGGCAGGCGCTCGAAGCGGCGATTGCGGATGCGGGCCATGCGCTGTTCGCGGGCGTCGATGCCGGTGGCAGCATCGGGCCCTACGCCGCGCAATGCGATGTGCTGATCGACTTCTCCGCGCCCGACGCGCTCGCCGCCAATCTCGGCGCAGCCAAAGTGGCGGGCAAGCCGATCGTGGTCGGCACCACGGGGCTGGAAGAGCCGCATTTCGTCATCCTCGCCGAGGCCGCGCGCGCGGTGCCGGTGCTGCAATCGGGGAACTTCTCCTTGGGCGTTACGCTGATGGCCCATCTGGTGTGCGAGGCCGCGGCGCGGTTGGGGCCGGAGTGGGATATCGAGGTGCTCGAGATGCACCACCGCATGAAGGTCGATGCCCCGTCGGGCACCGCCAAGCTGCTGGGCGAGGCCGCAGCTGCTGGGCGCGGCATCAGCCTTTCGGACAACATGGAAAGCGGCCGACACGGGATGACCGGCGCACGGGCTGAAGGCGCAATCGGCTTTGCCACCCTGCGCGGCGGCACCGTGGCGGGCGAGCATTCTGTGATCTTCGCCGGCATCGAGGAGCGGCTGACCCTGTCGCATTCGGCCGAAAACCGCATGATTTTCGCGCGCGGGGCGGTGCGGGCAGCGCAATGGCTCATTGGCCAGCCCGCCGGGCGCTACACCATGAACGACGTGCTGGGGCTCGGCGCTTGACCACGCGCTTCGTAAGTGTATTGCCTACATAACACACAAGAGGGATCGTCACCATGTCGCCTAACCTGACGCCCGCGCAGCAAGCCGCGCAGCTGGTCGACAGCCTCGGTCCGGAGGCGCTGGCAAAGGCGCAGGCCTATACCACGGGCAATCACTGGGTGCTGTTTACCGGTGTCGGGGTGTCGCTGCTGGTGGCCTTCATCATGGTCCGCCTGCGTCTGCTCGACCGGATCGCTGCGCGCTTCGGCAACCAGCAAGGCTTCCTTGCCACCTACAGCATCAGCGCCGCCTTCTTCCTGATCTCGGCGGTGATTTCGCTGCCATGGGTGATGTACACCGACTGGTATCGCCAGCGCGCCTATGATCTATCGAGCCAGGACCCGTTCGACTTCCTCGGCCAGCTCGCCATCAGCGAGGTGATCACGGCGCTTGCGGGCGGGTTGTTCCTTGCTGGGGTCTATGCCCTGATCCGCCGCACGGGCCAGCGCTGGTGGCTTTGGAGCGGCGGGCTCGCGGCATTCGCCACCTTGGTGATGCTGCTCGCCGGGCCAAGCCTGATTGAGCCGCTCTTCAACGACTACAAGCCGGTCCCGCAAGGCGAAGTGCGCACCGCATTGGAAGAGATCGCCGATGATGTCGGCATCCCGCACGACCGGATCTTCATGTACGACGGCTCGCGCCAGTCGGAACGCTTCACCGCCAATGTCTCTGGTCTCGGCCCGACGGCGCGGATCGCGATTTCCGATGTGGCATTGAAACAGGCTTCGATTGACGAGGTGCGCGCGGTGACGGGCCACGAGGCAGGGCATTACAAGCTCGGCCACATTTGGCGCTATGTCGTGATCCTGCCGGCCCTGGCGATGCTGTTCTTTTTCCTGCTCAATCGCCTGTTCGCGCCCACCGCACGGCTGCTGGGGAGCGATGCGCGGCTGGACGAGGCGCGCGGGTTGCCGGTGTTCGCGGTGGTAGGATCGGTGCTCGGGCTGCTGGCAACGCCGCTCACAAACTCCATCACCCGCATCGGCGAGACCGAGGCTGACATCTACTCGCTCCAGACCGTGAACGAGCCCGACGCGCTCGCTTCTGCCTTGGTGAAAACCGCCGAATATCGCTACCCGCGCCCTTCGGCGCTGGAAGAGGCATTGTTCTACACCCACCCTTCAGTCGAGAAGCGGGTGCTGATGGGGATGGAGTGGAAGGCCAAAACACCAGCGAACAAATGACGAAAGACCAGATCTTCGAATTCTTCCGCCGCCTCGCCGAGGATAACCCCTCGCCGGAGACCGAGCTGGAATATGGCAACGCCTATCAGCTGGTGGTCGCCGTGGCGCTCTCGGCGCAGGCCACGGATGTGGGCGTCAACAAGGCGACCCGCGCGCTGTTCGCCAAGGTCACCACCCCGCAGCAGATGCTTGATCTGGGCGAGGAGGGGCTGAAGGCGCACATCAAGACGATCGGGCTGTTCAATTCCAAGGCCAAGAACGTGATCGCGCTCTCCCAGCTTCTGGTGGACGAATATGGCGGCGAGGTGCCCGATACCCGCGATGCCCTGACCCGCCTGCCCGGCGTCGGGCGCAAGACAGCCAACGTAGTCTTGAATTGCTGGTTCGGGCAGGAGACCTTCGCGGTCGACACCCACATCTTCCGGCTCGGCAACCGCACCGGCATGGCCAAGGGCAAGACGCCGGAACAAGTCGAGGCCAGGCTCGAAAAGCGCGTGCCCCAGCCGTTCCGCCGCGATTCGCACCACTGGATGATCCTGCACGGTCGCTATGTCTGCAAGGCACGCCAGCCGGAGTGCTGGCGCTGCAAGGTTGCCGATCTGTGCAGTTTCAGGAATAAGGTGCTGGCGCCGCCATCCCGCCGCGCCGCAGCGCCAACAGAGGCGGCGGCGGACTAAGGCCGGGTTCAAGCGGCCGCGCGGATCGACGCAGTATCATTGGTGGAGACACGTATCATGACCATCCGGACACTCGCGCCTGCTCTCGCTCTTCTTGCCGTGCCGCTGCTGGCAGCGGGCTGCACCTCGGACAAGGAACGCCCGACCGAGGCCAATCCCGCCGCCGGGGCGCCCCCGGTCACCGTGCTCGGCGAGGCGCAGAGCTGCGTCAATCGCAGCCAGATCCGCCAGACGGTGGTGCGCAGCGACCGGGTGATCGATTTCGAGATGAACGGCGGCAAGGTCTTCCGCAACACTTTGACGCAAAACTGCCCCGGCCTCGGCATGGACCGCGCGATCACCTACGAGACCTCGGTCGACCAGCTGTGTTCGCCGCAGATCGTCTATGTGCTGCAGAACTTCGGCGGCCGCCCGCAGCGCGGCGCGGGTTGTTCGCTGGGCAAGTTCGTGCCGGTCAAGTATGATCGCGGTGGAGAGAAGTCCGAGGACTAAGGCCCAAGCCCCGCGGAGAAGGGCTCTCCCTCAGCCCTTCCCGTCCTCGAAATTGCTCTCGTCCAGCTCCAGCCCCGCGCGGCCATCGGCGGCGGTGTGGGCGGGAGCGTGGGGGTGCTCCACGTAAGCGGGCTCCTCGACTTCGAGCATCCCTTCCCACTTGGTGATCACCGCGGTCGCCACGGCGTTGCCGACCACATTGGTGGCAGTCCGGCCCATGTCGAGGAACTGGTCGATCGCAAGGATGATCGCCACGCCTTCGACCGGCAGGCCGAACATTGCCAGCGTCCCGGTGATGACCACCAGGCTGGCGCGCGGCACCGCCGCGATACCCTTGGACGAGATCATCAGCGTCAGCAGGATCATGATCTGCGTGCCGATGCTCAGGTCGATGCCGTAAGCCTGCGCGATGAAGATCGTCGCAAAGCTCATATACATCATCGAGCCATCGAGATTGAAGGAATAGCCCAGCGGCAGCATGAAGCCCGAAATCCGCCGCGGCACACCGAACCGATCGAGCTGTTCGAACAGCTTGGGCAGCGCGGCCTCTGACGACGCGGTCGAAAACGCGATCATCAGCGGCTGGCGGATGTAGCGGATCAGCGTCCAGATGCGCCGCCCGAGGAAGAGCGCGCCCGCGCTGAGCAGGATGATCCAGAGCAGCACCAGCGAGAAGTAGAATTCGAGCAGCAGCTCAAGATAGGTTCCGAGGATCGCCAGCCCGCTGGCCGAGACCACATTGGCAAGCGCGCCGAACACCGCCACCGGCGCAAAGCGCATCACATAGCCGGTGATCTGCAGCATCATCTCGGCGAGCGCATCGGCGCCCTTGACCAGTGCCTTGCCGCGCTCGCCAATCGCTGACAGCGCCACGCCAGCAAAGATCGAGAACACCAGGATCTGCAGGATATTGTTGGTCGCCAGCGCTTCGACCGCGTTCTTGGGGAAGATCGAGAGGACGAATTCGGTCGCTTTCAATTCCTTCACCTCGCCCACCGCGGCGGCGGCTTCGGCGACATCGGGGATCGGCGCGCCGACACCGGGCTGGAACAGATTGACCATCACGAGGCCAAGGCCGATCGACACGAGGCTGGCAGTAATGAACCATGTGAGCGCGCGCGCACCGATGCGCCCGAGCGCGGCGCTGTCGCCCATATGCGCGATGCCGACGACGATGGTGGATAGCACCAGCGGGGCGACCAGCATCTTGATGAGGTTCAGGAAAATGTCGCTCAGCAGCTTGAACCACGGCGCGATATCGGCCTTGATCACCTCGGCCGGCACCAGCTGGTTGAGCGCTTGGCCGACGACCACGCCCAGCACCATGCCGAGCAGGATGTAGAGGGTGAGCTTGCGATCCATATCCCGTGTTCTCCCCGCCGTTGGTGCGGCGCTAGGTGTCTGTGTGGTTCAGCGCCAGCGCGGCGCGCGCGACGCGGGCATAGATGCGGGTGAGCACCGCTAGATCGGGGATCGCCGCAGCCTCATCGCGCTTGTGCATGGTGGCGTTGCAAAGGCCGAATTCGATCACCGGGCAAACAGCGCGCAGGAACCGCGCATCGGACGTGCCGCCGGTGGTCGAAAGTTCGGGCGCGATGCCGGTCTCGGCCTCGACCGCGGCGCCGACCAGCGCCGAGAACGCACCCGGTTCGGTCAGGAAAGGCTCGCCCGAGATTACCGGCCGCGCGCGCCCGCCGTGCTTTTCGGCAATCGCCATGACGCGCTCGGACAGGCTGTGTCCGGTGTGGAGATCGTTGAAGCGGATCGAAATCCGCGCCTCGCCCTTGGCGGGGATGACATTATGCGCCTTGTTCCCGACCATGATATCGGTGATTTCGAGGTTCGAAGGCTGGAACCACTTCGTCCCGGTATCAAGCATCAATGCGTCCAATTCGGTTAAAATCGCCACCAGTTTGGGCAACGGGTTATCAGCCAGATGGGGATAGGCGACGTGGCCTTGCGTGCCCTCAACCGTAATGAAGACGTTCACCGACCCGCGCCGCCCGATCTTCACCATGTCGCCGAGGCTGTGCACCGAGGTCGGCTCGCCCACCAGGCACAGATCAGGCTGGTGGCCTGCCGCGCTCATGTAATCGATCAGCGCGCGCGTGCCGTGGAGCGCGGGGCCTTCCTCGTCACCGGTGATGATGAAGCTGATCGTGCCCGCTTCCTGCGGAACGTCGGCGACAGCAGCAACCATCGCCGCGATTGCCCCCTTCATGTCGACCGCGCCGCGCCCGTGGAGCAGTTCCCCGCGCACCTGCGGCGTGAACGGATCGGAGGCCCAACCATCTCCCGGCGGGACGACATCGAGGTGTCCTGCAAAGGCGAAGTGCTTCGTGCCTTGAGGGCCAGCGCGCACCGCGAACAGGTTCTCGACCGGTGCCTCCTCGCTGCCCTCCGGCCCGTCCCCGCGGGTAAAGCGGTGGACGGCAAAGCCCAGCGGCGCCAGCATCGCTTCGAGTTCATCAAACACCGCGCCGGTTGCAGGCGTCACGGATGGCGCAGCAATCAGGCGCTTGGCAAGGTCGAGAACGTCGCTCATCCTCTTGCGCCTAGCAGGAGTTGCCGAGAATGCCCAAGCTTGAACTTGACGCGATCCCCCAGACCAATGCGACCGGCTATCCCGCGCCGTTCGATGCAATAGTCGAAGGGCGCTGGTATCGCCGCCTCGCGCCGGTCGCGGGCCTGACGCTGATGGGCGCAAGCCACGTGACGCTGGCGCCGGGCGGCTATTCCTCGCAGCGCCACTGGCACCGCGGGCAGGACGAGCTGGTGGTGATGATCGCAGGCGAGGCTGTGCTGATCGACGATAGCGGCGAGACGCT
>Ga0315899_10001567_pt1 | contig 26055 bp, 21 predicted proteins | sample LakEriMetagenome_2_FD_203518 | JGI IMG/M metagenome (GOLD analysis project Ga0315899, IMG submission 203518) | Freshwater fungal communities from buoy surface, Lake Erie, Ohio, United States - Buoy 4 MA112 | ecosystem: Environmental > Aquatic > Freshwater > Lake | place: USA: Lake Erie, Ohio... | reverse complement strand
ACCGCGTGCTGTCCGAGGGCCACTACCGGCGCCACGTCGAGCGGCTGCGCGGCCGCCTCGCGCAGGCCCGCGAGCCGGTGCTGCGCACGCTCGAGCGGCTCGGGCTGCGGCCCTTCGAGGGCAACGCTGCCGGCATGTTCGTCTGGGTCGACGCCGGCCTCGACACCGTGCCGCTCGCCGAGGCGATGCTCGAGCAGGGCTACCTGATGGCGCCCGGCAGCCTCTTCTCGCCCGACCAGCGCCCGAGCACCCGGATGCGCTTCAACGTCGCGACCTCCGGCAACCCCCGGATGCTCGCCGCTCTGGAGGCGACGCTCGCGCGCACCCGGCAGCGCTTGAAATCCGCCGACCCGCCCCGATAATCCCGCCAGCCATCCGGCTCCGTTCCGCCCGGGCGCGCCGCGTCCGGCCCTCCGATTCCACCGAGAACACCGACACAGATGGGTGCGACGAAGGAAACCCTCGGCTTCCAGACCGAGGTCAGGCAGCTGCTGCAGCTGATGATCCACAGCCTCTACAGCAACCGCGAGATCTTCCTGCGGGAGCTGGTGTCCAACGCGTCCGACGCCTGCGACAAGCTGCGCTTCGAGGCGATCGACCGTCCCGAGCTGCTCGAGGGCGGCGGCGAGCTGGAGATCCGGATCGAGTTCGACCCGGCGGCCCGCACGATCACCGTCACCGACAACGGCATCGGCCTGTCGCGCCAGGAGGCGATCGACCACCTCGGCACGATCGCGCGCTCGGGCACGAAGGAGTTCTTCGCGAGCCTGACCGGCGACAAGGCCCGCGACGCGAGCCTGATCGGCCAGTTCGGCGTCGGCTTCTACTCGTCGTTCATCGTCGCCGACCGCGTCGTCGTCGAGTCGCGCCGCGCCGGGCTGCCCCCCGCCGAGGGCGTGCGCTGGGAGTCGGACGGCAGCGGCGAGTTCAGCGTCGAGCCGATCGAGCGCGCCGAGCGCGGCACGCGCATCGTGCTGCACCTGCGCGAGAAGCGCGCCGACGACGAGGACGCGGTCGACCACGGCGAGCTGCTCTCCGGCTGGCGACTGCGCTCGATCGTGCGCAAGTACTCCGACCACATCTCGCTGCCGATCCGGATGGTGGAGGAGGGCGCGAAGCAGGGCGAGGCGCCGCAGTGGGAGACGGTCAACCAGGCGAGCGCGCTCTGGACGCGCTCGAAGTCCGAGCTCGACGACGCGCAGTACGTCGACTTCTACAAGCACCTGACCAGCGACTTCGAGGCGCCGCTCGCCTGGACGCACAACCGGGTCGAGGGCCGCAGCGAGTACACGCAGCTGCTCTACGTGCCCTCGAAGGCGCCGTTCGACCTCTGGGACCGCCAGCACCGCCGCGGCATCCGTCTCTACGTGCGGCGCGTCTTCATCATGGACGACGCCGAGCAGCTGATGCCGGTCTACCTGCGCTTCGTCAAGGGCGTGGTCGACTCGGCCGACCTGCCGCTCAACGTGTCGCGCGAGATCCTGCAGGAGAGCCGCGACGTCCGCGCGATCCGCGAGGGCTGCACGAAGCGCGTGCTGTCGATGCTCGAGGACCTCGCCGAGAACCAGCCGGAGAAGTACGCGACCTTCTGGACGGAGTTCGGCCAGGTGCTGAAGGAAGGCCTGGGCGAGGACTTCGCGAACAAGGAGCGGCTCGCGAAGCTGCTGCGCTTCGCGTCGACTTCGACCGCCGCCGGCGAGCAGACGGTGTCGCTCGCGCAGTACGTGGCGCGGATGAAGCCGGGCCAGGACAAGGTCTACTACGTGACCGCCGAGACCGAGTCGGCCGCGCGCAGCAGCCCGCACCTCGAGGTGTTCCGCCGCAAGGAGGTCGAGGTGCTGGTGCTCGCCGACCGGGTCGATGAGTGGATGCTGTCCTTCCTCGACGGGTTCGAAGGCAAGTCGCTGGTATCGGTGTCGCGCGGCGGGCTGGACCTCGGCGCGCTGCAGGACGCCGAGGAGAAGCAGAAGGTCGAGGAGACCGCGAAGGCGTTCGCCGACCTCGTCGGCCGCATCCGGGGCGCGCTCGGCGATCGCGTCAAGGACGTGCGCGTGACCGACCGCCTCACCGACTCGCCGTCGTGCCTGGTGTCCGACGAGGGCGAGATCAGCGGCACGCTCGAGCGCATGCTCAAGCAGGCGGGCCAGAAGGCCCCCGACCGCACGCCGATCCTCGAGATCAACCCCGGCCATCCTCTTGTCGCGCGGATGAAGACCGAGACCGCGAACGACGAGGGCTGGTCGCGGCTGCTGCTCGACCAGGCGCTGCTCGCCGAGGGCGGGCAGCTCGAGGACCCGGCGGGCTTCGTGAAGCGGCTCAACGACATGCTGCTCGCGATGGCGCTGCGGTGAGCCTGCGCGCCGGCGCGGCCGGTGCGGCCGGTGCGGCCGGCATGGCCGACGAGGGCGGCGACGGCCTGCTGGTCGGCCTGCCGCCGGTCGCCGGGCCCGGCGCGCGGCTGCTGGTGCTGGGCAGCTTCCCCGGCGGGCTGTCGCTCGCGCACGCCCGCTACTACGCGCATCCGCGCAACCAGTTCTGGCCGATCGTCGGCGCGCTGCTCGGCGAGCCGCTGCCGGAGATGCCGTACGACGCGCGGCTCGGGCGGCTCGTCGCGCGGCGCGTCGCGCTGTGGGACGCGCTCGGTGCGTGCCGCCGGCAGGGCAGCCTCGACGCGGCGATCCGCGATCCGCGCGGCAACGACTTCGACGCACTGCTCGCGCGGCTGCCCGCGCTCGGCGCGGTCGCGTTCAACGGCGCGACCGCGGCGAAGGCCGAGCCGGTGTTCGCCGCGCGCGGCCTCGCGACCTACCGGATGCCGTCGACCAGCCCGGCGCACGCGGGGCTCTCCTTCGAGGCCAAGCACGCGCGCTGGCGGGCGCTGGTCGACGACGGCTGGATCGTGCCGTGAGTCGCGCACGCGAGCGGCGCCCCGCCGATCCGCCGATCGAGCTGTCCGAGGAGGACGGCGTGCGCTACCTGCACTTCGGCACGCCGTGGATCCAGGGCGCGATGCGGATCCGCCGCCCGTTCGACCTCGAGCTCGACTACGTGCGCCACATGATGGCCTGGCTGCTGTTCATGGAGCCGCCGTCCCGCGTGCTGCAGCTCGGGCTGGGCGCGGCCGCGCTGACCAAGTGGACCTGGCGTCACCTGCCCGGGACCGAGACGGTCGCCGTCGAGGCGAGCGGATCGGTGATCGCCGCGTGCCGGCACTGGTTCGCGCTGCCCGAGGACGACGACCGGCTCGACGTCGTGCACGCGGATGCGGGCGCGCACGTCGCCTCGCCGCGCGCGCGCGGTCGCTACGGCGTCGTGCAGGTCGACCTGTACGACCGCGAGGCGCGCGGCCCGGTGCTCGAGTCGCCGGAGTTCTACCGCGCGGTGCGCGGTGCGATCGCCGAGCCGGGGATGGCGGTGGTGAACCTGTTCGGCTCCGACCATGCGTCCTTCGAGCGCAACCGGCGCCGGATCGCCGCGGCCTTCGACGACCGGATCCTGGTGCTGCCGCCGGTCGAGGCCGGCAACCTCGTCGTGCTCGGGTTCGCCGGGCCGCCGCTCGACGTCGACGCGGCGATGCTGTTCGAGCGGGCCGCCGAGGTCGAGCGCCGCTGGCGGCTGCCGGCCCGGGGCTGGGCGAAGGCGCTGCGCGCGTCGGTCGTCGCGGGCTGAGCGCGCCCCGGGGCGTCGCTGCCGCGCAGGACCGCCGAGCAGTGCTCGGCGCCCCGCGGCGACCGTCCGTCCGTCGGCGGCCGGAGGCCGGCGGTGCCGATGGTACGGTCGTCGGCGATGAAGCCCTCGCTCGCCGACCCGCCCACCGTGCCCGCCGCGACCGCCGCGACCGCGCCGTCCGCTCCGACCGCGGAGTCGCCGGCCCGCGCGCGCCCGCCGTCCGGGGCGACCGTCGGAGCGTCCGCCGGGGCCCGTCCGGTGGGCACGCGAGGTCGCCGCCTCGGCGTCGAGGACCTGCTCGCCGCGCTCGTCGAGGACGGGCTGCTGGACGCCGGGCAGGCCCGCACCGAGACCGGCTATGCGCGGCTGTCGCAGGCCCGGCGCCACGCGCTGGTCGCGATCGCCGAGCGCAAGCTGAAGAGCGCCGCGCCCCCGCACCGCGTGCTCGACCTCGACACGCTGACCGAGTGGCTCGCGCGGCGCAGCGGCCTCGAGCATGTGAACATCGACCCGCTGAAGGTCGACTTCGCGCGGATCGCCGACGTGATGTCGAGCAGCTACGCGGCCCGCTTCGACATCCTGCCGCTCGAGGTCCGCCCGGGCGAGGTCGTCGTCGCGACCTGCGAGCCGAACCTCGACGAGTGGGTCGAGGAGCTCTCGCCGGTGCTGCGCAAGCGCATCGTGCGCGTGATGGCGAGCCCGGTCGACGTCGCCCGCTACGTCGTCGAGTTCTACAGCCTCGCCCGCTCGGTCCGGGGCGCGAACAAGGGCAGCGGCAACGCGCACACCAGCAGCTTCGAGCAGCTGGTCGAGCTCGGGCGGGCCGGCAAGACCTTCGACGCGAACGACCAGCACGTCGTCACCATCGTCGACTGGCTCTGGCAGTACGCGTTCGACCAGCGCGCGAGCGACATCCACCTCGAGCCGCGGCGCGAGCTGGGCGTCGTGCGCTTCCGCATCGACGGCGTGCTGCACAACGTCTACCAGGTGCCGCCGGCGGTTCTGTCGGCGATGACGAGCCGCATCAAGCTGCTCGGTCGCATGGACGTGGTCGAGAAGCGCCGCCCGCAGGACGGCCGCATCAAGACCCGCACCGGCGACGGCCGCGAGGTGGAGCTGCGGCTGTCGACGCTGCCCACGGTGTTCGGCGAGAAGCTGGTGATGCGGATCTTCGACCCGGAGGTGCTGGTCCGCGGCTTCGCGGAGCTGGGCTTCTCCGAGGAGGACCTCTCGCGCTGGAACGACATGACGCGCCGCCCGAACGGCATCGTGCTGGTCACCGGCCCGACCGGCTCGGGCAAGACGACGACGCTGTACTCGACGCTGCGCCAGCTCGCGACCGAGGAGGTCAACGTCTGCACGGTCGAGGACCCGATCGAGATGGTCGAGCCGATGTTCAACCAGATGCAGGTGCAGACCGGCATCGACCTCGGCTTCGCGGAAGGCATCCGGGCGCTGATGCGCCAGGACCCGGACATCATCATGGTCGGCGAGATCCGCGACCTGCCGACCGCCGAGATGGCGATCCAGGCCGCGCTCACCGGCCACCTGGTGCTCTCGACGCTGCACACCAACGACGCGTCGAGCGCGGTCACCCGGATGCTCGACCTCGGCGTGCCGGCGTTCCTGCTGAACGCGACGCTGCTCGGCGTGATGGCGCAGCGCCTGGTGCGCACGCTGTGCCCGCACTGCAAGGCGCCGCACGACGCGCCGCCGGACGACGCCTGGGAAGGCATGATCCGCCCGTTCCGCGCGCGCCGCCCGCAGCAGGCGTGGCGCGCGGTCGGCTGCCTCGAGTGCCGCAACACCGGCTACCGGGGCCGCGCCGGGCTCTACGAGATCCTGACGATGACCGACGCGGTGCGCGCGATGGTCACCGACCAGCCCGACCTCGGGCGCATCCGCCAGCGCGCGATGCGCGACGGCATGAAGCCGCTGCGGCTGTCCGGCGCGATGAAGGTCGCCGCCGGCACGACGACGATCGAGGAAGTGCTGCGCAACGCGCCGCCGTCGGGCTGAACGGGGCGGCCTCCCACGCGGGAGGATGACCCCACGGCGCGTCGGTCGCGCCCGCCTCTCTTGCCAGCCGAGGCTCCCCGACTCGATACGCTGAACGGGCGCATCGCGGTCGGCTGGCTGGTCGTCGAGGACCTCGCGATGGTGCTGGTGCTGGTGCTGCAGCCGCCCCTCGCCGGCGTGCTCGGCGGCACCGTGCCCGATTCGGTGTCCGACGCGCCGCTGTGGCCCACGATCGCCTGGACGCTGCTGCAGGTCGGTGCCTTCATCGCCGTGATGCTGGTCTTCGGCAAGCGCGCGCTGCCCTGGCTGCTCTGGCAGGTGTCGCGGACCGGCTCGCGCGAGCTCTTCACGCTCGCGGTGGTCGCCGCGGCGATCGGGATCGCGTTCGGGGCGGCGCAGCTCTTCAGCGTGTCGTTCGCACTCGGCGCCTTCTTCGCCGGCATGGTGATGCGCGAGTCCGAGTTCAGCCACCGCGCGGCCGAGGAGTCGCTGCCGCTGCGCGATGCGTTCTCGGTGCTCTGTTCTTCGTGTCGGTCGGCATGCTGTTCGACCCGGCGGTGCTGATCGAGCGGCCGCTGCAGGTGATCGCGACGGTGCTGGTCATCGTGTTCTGCAAGTCGCTCGCGGCCGCCGCGCTGGTGGTCATCTTTCGCTATCCGCTGCGCACCGCTCTGACGGTGTCGGCCGCGCTCGCGCAGATCGGCGAGTTCTCGTTCATCCTCGCCGGCCTCGGCATGTCGCTCGGCCTGCTGCCGCAGGAGGGCATGAGCCTGGTGGTCGCGGGCGCGCTGATCTCGATCGCGCTGAACCCGCTCTTCATGGCGAGCGGCGAGCCGCTCGCCGCGCGGCTGACCGCACGCTTGCGCTGGGCGGCGCGGCTGGACGCGCGCCGCGACCCGTCGGCCGCGCTGCCGGCCGGCACCGACGCGCGGCTGCTCGACGGCCAGGTGGTGCTGGTCGGCTACGGCCGGGTGGGGCGCCGGATCGGCGACAGCCTGCGCGAGCGCGGCATTCCGTTCGTCGTCGTCGACCTGAACCGCGAGCGCATCGAGCGGCTGCGCGCCTCCGGGGTGCCGGCGGTCAGCGGCGACGCCGACCATCCCGAGGTGCTGGTGCAGGCGCAGGTGCACCCCGCCGCGATGCTGGTCGTCGCGATCCCCGACACGGTCGGGCTGGAGCGGATGGTCGAGACCGCGCGCACGCTGAACCCGACGATCGAGATCGTCGTGCGCAGCCACAACGACGATGAGTCGGCGTTCCTGCGCCGCGAGGGCTTCGGGCGGGTGTTCTCCGGCGAGGAGGAGCTCGCGCGCAGCATGATCGCGCACATCCACCAGCGCTGCGCGACGCGGCCGCGGCAGGGCGGTGCGGCGACGGTCGAGCCGGCCGTGGCGGCGGGGGCCGAGGGCCGCTGAGGGCCGCCGAGAGCCGCCGAGAGCCGCCGAGAGCCGCCGAGAGCCGCCGAGAGCCGCCTAGAGCCGCCGGCCCCTTGGGCGACTCGCTCGGGGCCGCCAGCCTCGCTGGGGAACGCGCCCCGGGCTCCGGGCCCGTCGTCTGCTACGCTGCACGCAGGCCGTCCCGCCCGGCGGGCGGCCGCCTCCTCCATGGCCGATCGTCCTCCCGCCTCCCGCCCCGCCGCCACCGGCCTGACCGGCCTGCGCGCGCTGCTGCCGTGGCTGCGCCCCTACCTCGGCCGCACCGCGCTCGCGCTCGCCTGCCTGCTCGCCGCGGCGGCCGCGACGCTCGCGGTGCCGGTGCTGCTGAAGGGCGTTGTCGACGCCGGCTTCGGCGGCGACCCGACCCTGCGCCGCGGCGAGCTCGCGCGCAGCTTCCTGCTGCTGTTCGCCGCCTCGATCGTGCTCGCCGCCTTCACCGCGGGGCGCTACTACCTGGTCACCTGGCTCGGCGAGCGCGTGATCGCCGACGTGCGCAGCGCGGTCTACGCCCGCGTGCTGCAGCAGAGCCCGGTGTTCTTCGAGACCACGCAGACCGGCGAGGTGCTGTCGCGGCTGTCGGCCGACACGACGCTCGTGCAGACGGTCGTCGGCTCGAGCTTCTCGATGGGGCTGCGCAACGTCGTGCTGTTCGCCGGCAGCCTCGCGATGCTGGTCTGGACGGTGCCGAAGGTCGCGGTGACGGTGATCGCGCTGCTCGCCTTCGTCGTGGTGCCCGCGGTGTTCATCGGCCGGCGCGTGCGCAAGCTCTCGCGCGCCAGCCAGGACCGGCTCGCCGACTCGAGCGCGATCGCCGCCGAGGTGCTGAACGCGATCCCGGTCGTGCAGGGCTACGGCCAGCAGGAGCGCGAGGCGAAGCGCTTCGCGCAGGCGAGCGAGGCCACCTTCGCCACCTCGATCCGCCGCACCAAGAGCCGCGCCTGGCTCACCGCCTTCATCATCGTCGCCACCTTCGGCTCGGCGATCTTCGGCCTGTACAGCGGCTCGCTCGCGGTGCTGCGCGGCGAGATGACGCCCGGCCACCTCGGCCAGACGCTGGTCTACTTCGCGATGGTCGCCTCGAGCGCCGCGGTGCTCGCCGAGGTCTGGGGCGACCTGCTGCGGGCCGCGGGCGCCTCCGAGCGTCTAGACGAGCTGCTGCGCGCACGACCGGCGATCCGCTCGCCCGAGAAGGCCTCGCCGGTCCCGCAGGGCTCGGCGTTCGGTGCGACCGTCGAGTTCGAGAAGCTCGGCTTCGCCTACCCGTCGCGGCGCGAGCGGCCGGCGCTGCGCGAGCTGACGCTGCGGATACCCGCGGGCCGCACCGTCGCGCTGGTCGGCCCGAGCGGCGCCGGCAAGAGCACGGTGCTGCAGCTGCTGCTGCGCTTCTACGACCGCGACGCGGGGGTGCTGCGCATCGACGGCCTCGAGATCGAGCGCTGGTCGCTGGACGCGCTGCGCGCGCGGATCGCGGTCGTCCCGCAGGACGCGACCATCTTCTCGACCGACGCGCTCGAGAATATCCGCTACGGCCGGCCGGGCGCCTCCGAGGACGAGGTCGTGCGCGCGGCGCTCGCCGCGCAGGCCGACGGCTTCGTGCGGCAACTGCCGCAGGGCTACCGCACCTTCCTCGGCGAGCGCGGCGTGCGGCTGTCGGGCGGCCAGCGCCAGCGGATCGCGATCGCGCGCGCGATCCTCAAGGACGCGCCGCTGCTGCTGCTCGACGAGGCGACCAGCGCGCTCGACGCCGAGAGCGAGCGGCTGGTGCAGCAGGCGCTCGAGACCGCGATGCGTGGGCGCACCACGATCGTGGTCGCGCACCGGCTCTCGACGGTGCAGCGTGCCGACCTGATCGTCGTGATGGACCAGGGGCGCATCGTCGAGCAGGGCACGCACGCAGAGCTGCTGGCGCGAGGCGGCCTGTACGCGCGGCTCGCGGGGCTGCAGCTGGCCTGAAGCGGAGCGGACCGGCGCGTCTTGCGGTGGCCGCGTCGGCGCGAAGCGGGCCTGCGCGTCGGCGCGGGACGGGTGCCCTCGCAGGCGTCGATCTCTTGACGTGGATCCAAGGGCCCGCGGGGGCGGATGGCTATACTGGGCACTCCTCGCTCGCCGACCGCCGCCCGATCCGTTCGCCGGGCGCCGCGCAGTCCGGCAGCGCCTGAACGCGCCGATGCGGACCAGCCGCTCGGGAGGCGTTCGCGCATGCCACCGTCACACCAGGGAGTCCTCCCGAATGACCGAGCAGCCAGGCCGCACGGATGCGTCGACCCCCGTCACGGTCGTCGCGATCGGCGCGTCCGCGGGCGGCCTCGACGCGATGAAGGCGTTCTTCGCCGCGGCGACGCCCGATCCGGGCATCGCCTACGTCGTCGTCACGCATCTGCCCGCGCGGCACGCGAGCCACCTCGCCGAACTGCTCGACGCGGCGGGCGCGGTCCGCGCCATCAGCGCGACGGACGGCGAGCGGGTCGTCGGCGGCAGGACGTACGTCGCGCCGCCCGGGGTCCGCCTGCGCCTGTCGGACGGCTGCCTCGTGGTCGAGCGGATCGACGGCGACGCGCCGGCCTCGAAGCCGATCGACCACTTCATGCTGTCGGTCGCCGAGGAGGCCGGCGAGCATGGCGTCGGGATCGTGCTGAGCGGCACCGACCACGACGGCACGATCGGTCTCAAGGCGATCCGGGCCGCCGGCGGGCTCGCCTACGTCCAGCGCCCCGACACCGCCCAGTTCGACGGCATGCCGCGCAGCGCGCTCGAGGCCCGCGCCGTGGACCGCTCGCTGGCGCCACACGAGATGCCCGGCACGCTTCGGGCGGACCTCGCGCACCGTCCGGTGTTCGACGAGCAGGCCGAGGTGTCCCCGCAGGGCGCTGCGCCCGTGGACGACCCGCTCGGCGAGGCCCTCGCGCTCGTGCGCGAGCGCACCGGCCACGATTTCAGGGAGTACAAGCCCGCGATGCTGCGGCGCCGGCTCGCGCGCCGGATGAGCCTCGCCGGGTCGCAGCGGCCGGCCGACTACCTCGCGCTGCTCGCGGGCTCGCCCGACGAGGCGCAGGCGCTGAAGGACGAGTTCCTGATCGGCTTCACCGAGTTCTTCCGCGACCCCGAGGCCTGGGAGGAGCTCGAGCGCAACGTGCTGCCGACGATCCTCGCCGAGCCTCGCGATGCGCTCGCGCCGATCCGGGTCTGGACCCCCGGCTGCGCGACCGGGGAGGAAACCTACTCGATCGCGATGCTGCTGCTCGAGCGCCTCGACGGCGTGCGCGATCCGCCGCCGATCCAGGTCTTCGGCACCGACATCGACGCCGACGCACTCGCGACGGCCCGGGCCGGCAGCTACCCGGCGAGCATCGAGGCCGCGGTCCCGCCGAAGCGGCTCTCCCGCTTCTTCGAGCGGGTCGGCGGCCGCTACGTCGTGCGGCAGATCCTGCGAGACGCCGTGCTCTTCGCCCCGCAGAGCCTGGTGCGCGACACCCCGTTCTCGCGCCTCGACCTGATCCTGTGCCGCAACGTCCTGATCTACTTCGAGCCCGAGCTGCAGGAGCGGGTGATCGAGCTGTTCCACTTCGCGCTGAAGCCGCAGGGCTTCCTGCTGCTCGGCCGGGCCGATTCCCCGGGCGCCCGCTCGGGCCTGTTCGAGCCGGACTCGCGCTCCGTGCGGCTGTTCCGCCGGGTCGGGGCGCGGACGCACCCGCCGCGAGGCTTCGTCGGGGGCTGGTCGGGCGGCGGTGTCCGCGCGGGCGGGCGGCGCACGGCCGACCGCATGCCGACGGCGGGCGAGCTGCTCGCCGCGCACGTCGCCGGCCGCACCCCGACCGCGGCGATGCTGCTCGACCGCGAAGGACGCGTGCTGCACTTCCACGGGGACGCAGCCCGGTTCATCGAACCGCGCGGCGAAGCGACGCTCGAGCTGCTGCGCATCGCGCGCCAGGAGCTGCGTCCGAGCCTGCGCGCAGCGCTGAAGCGGGCGCTGGGCGCCGGCGAGCCGTCGACGACCGAGGCACGCGTCGGCGGCGCCGGCGGCTCCCGCGTCGTCCGGATCGAGGTCCGCCCGCTCGACGCGGCGACCGGCCGCGGGCTCGTCGCCGTCGGCTTCGAGCTGGCGTCGGCCGACGGCGACGGCGCCCTGCCGGGCGAGCCGCCGGGGGGCGGCTCCGAGCTCGACGAGAGCCGCAGCGAGCTGTCGTTCGCGCTCGAGGAGGCCGAGCGGAGCAACGAGTCCCTGCGGATCGCGAACGAGGAGACCCTCGCGCTGAACGAGGAACTGCAGTCCTCGAACGAGGAGCTGGAGAGTTCGAAGGAGGAGTTGCAGGCCCTGAACGAGGAGCTGGCGACCGTCAACGCGCAGCTCGAGGAGAAGATCGGCGAGGTCGCTCGCGGCAACGATGATCTCGCCAACCTGCTCGAGAGCTCGAGCGTCGCGACGATCCTGCTCGACCGGGACCTGCGGATCCGGCGCTTCACCGCCAACGCGGTCGAGTACGTCGCGCTCAAGCGCGGCGACGAGGGCCGGCCGCTCAGCGACATCGCGAGCCGCCTCGACGATCCCACGTTCGGCGCCGACCTCGCCGGCGTGCTCGAGACCGAGCGCGTCGCGGACGCCGAAGCCCGCACCGGCGACGGCAGGACCGTGCTGCGCCGCGTGCTGCCGTACCGCACCGCGGGCGGCGTCACCGCGGGGCTCGTCGCGACCTTCGTCGACATCACGGCGCTGCGCGACGCGGCGCGCCAGGCGCAGCACCTGATGACGGTCCTCGAGGACTCGAACGACGCCGTGCTGATGTTCGCGTTCGACGGCGCGATCACCGGCTGGAACGCGGCGGCGCAGCGGCTCTACGGCTACACGCGGGACGAGGCCGCCGCCGCCGGCCTGTACGCGCTGGTACCCGAGGACGACCGGGATGCCGCCGCCGCGATGGTCGAGCAGGTGCGGCGCACCGGCCGATTCGGCCCGGAGGTCGTGCGGCGGATCGACCATCGTGGCGGGACGGTGTCGGTGTCCGTGACCGCATCCGGCCTGCGCGACGAACACGGGGCGGTCCGAGCGGTGATGTCCACCGAACGCGACGTGACCGACCGGCTGCGCGCGCAGAGCGAGATCCACTTCAGGCGCCTCGCCGACCGGATCCCGGCGCTGCTGCGGGTCGACGGCATCGACGGGCGAGCGCAGTTCGTCAACCAGGCCTGCGTCGAGTTCACCGGGCGACCGCGCGAGACGCTGCTCGGCCGGGGCTGGCTCGAGTACGTGCACCCCGAGGACCGTGCCCGGTTCGGCGAAGAGCATGCCGCGGGTCCGCATCCGAGGGCGCGCCACGAGGTCGACCTGCGCCTTCGCCGCAGCGACGGCGCCTACCGCTGGATGCGCTCGATCAGCGTCCCGCACTTCGACGCGCGGGGCGACTTCGCGGGCTACGTCGCACTGACCATGGACGTCGAGGAGCGCCGCAACGCCGAGGCGGCGCTGATCGCCGCCGACCGACGCAAGGACGAGTACCTCGCGATGCTCGCGCACGAGCTGCGCAACCCGCTCGCCCCGATCCGGAACGCCGTCGCGATCATCACGAAGTTCGGTCCGCCCGACCCGCAGACGGCATGGGCGGCCCGCGTGATCGAGCGCCAGAGCGACGCGCTCGCGCGGCTGCTCGACGACCTGCTCGACGTCGCGCGGATCTCCCGCGGCAAGACGCAGCTCGAGCGCGTGCCTGTCGAGCTGTCGCTGCTGATCGAGCGCGCCCTCGAGGTCAGCCGCGCGGCGATCGCCGCGCGTCACCTGTCGCTGGACGTCGCGACGTACCCGGAGCCGCTGTTCGTCGAGGGCGACCTGCTGCGGCTCACGCAGGTGCTGTCGAACCTGCTGAACAACGCGGCGAAGTACACCGACGACGGCGGGCACATCCGAGTTGCCGTGCGGCGCGAGGCGGGCGAGGGCGCGATCGAGGTCGTCGACGACGGAGTGGGCATCGCCCCCGACGTGCTGCCGCGGGTCTTCGACCTGTTCGCCCAGGCCGACACCTCGCTCGATCGCTCGAAGGGGGGACTGGGCCTCGGGCTCACGCTGGTGCGCCAGCTGGTGACGCTGCATGGCGGACGTGTCGAAGCGCACAGCGAGGGGTTGGGGCGCGGCAGCCGCTTCGTCGTGAGGCTGCCGCTGATTCCGGCGCCGGCACTGCCGCAGCCGGTGCCGCCGCTCGCCTCGACGACGGCCCCGGCCGGTTCGCGGCGCGTGCTCGTCGTCGACGACAACGTCGACGCCGCCGAGAGCCTCGCGCTCGTGCTGCGCGCATCGGGCCACGCGGTGTGGGTCGCCTTCGACGGGGAGTCCGCGCTCGCGCGCGCGGCGGAGGTGCGGCCGGAGGTGGTCGTGCTCGACATCGGGCTGCCGGGGGCGGACGGCTACTCGATCGCGAGGGCGCTGCGCTCCAGGCATGCGACAGCGGGCGCGACGCTCGTCGCGCTGACCGGCTACGGCCAGCCGGAGGACGTGGCGAAGGCGCTCGAGGCGGGCTTCGCGCACCACCTCGTCAAGCCGGTCGATCCCGACCGGGTGCTGGCGATCGTCGCCGCGATCGGTGCGCCGGCGCCGGACGCGCCGTAGCGGGGCGGCCCCGCTGCCGCGTCGCGCTCGGGCACGCGCGTCGCGCGCCGATCGCATCGAGCCCGGGCTCGATCGGCGCCGCGGGTGCGCTCACCCGCGCGGCGCGATCGCGTCCGGATGCGGCTCGACGATCGGGAACATCACCTCGAACCGGTCCAGCAGCCCCCAGAACCGCGCGAAAGTGCCGGGCGGACCGTCGACGCGCAGCAGGCCGGCCGCCGACGCCTCGGCGGGCGTCGTGCGCTGCATCAGGAACGCGTCGACCGTCGCTCGGTCGACCGTCACCGTCGCCTCCGGAGGGGGACCCTCGGTGCCCTCGCGCGCGGTGAGCGCCGAGTTCGACAGCTCGCAGCGCCATCGCGCGTCGACGTCGGGGAACACCCAGTCGAGCACCAGTCGCAGCCCCGCCGCGCGCTCCGCGTTGACGCGCACCGCGACGAAGTCGAAGAACATCTCCAGCGTCATCGCGCGGACCATGTCGGTGCTGGCGATGTTGCGTCGCCCCGGCGGCGGCGTGCCCTCGCGCAGCTCCTTCGCACCCATCAGGTAGGCGTTGCGCCAGGTGGCCGACTCGGCCTGGAAGGCGAGCTGCTCCATCGCGCGCGCGGCCAGCAGCCGCACGTCGGCACGCTCCGGATGTGCGAACACCGCGTGGCTCAGCACCTGCGCGACCCAGCGGAATTCGCCGCGCTCGAAGTCCGCGGCGGCGCGTGCGAGCACCGCGTCGACGCCGCCCATGTACTCGACGGTCTTCCTCCCCGCGTCGACCGGCGGCAGCGGGTTCAGGTTCGCCGGATTGCCGTCGTACCAGCTGAGGTGGCGCTGGTAGATCGCCTTCACGTTGTGCGAGACCGTGCCGTAGTAGCCGCGCGCATGCCAGCGTGCGTCGAGGCCCGCCGGCAGCTTCAGCATCTCGGCGATCTCGGCCGGGCGCCAGCCATGGCTCATCAGCCGCACCGTCTGGTCGTGCAGGTAGCGGTACAGGTCGCGCTGTTCGGCGACGAACGCGCGGCAGCGCGCGTTGCCCCAGATCGGCCAGTGGTGCTGCGCGTAGACCACCTCCACCGCATCGCCCCAGCGCGCGAGCGCGCGGTCGAGGTACTTCGACCACAGCAGCGCGTCGCGGGCCTGCGCGCCGCGGATCGGGCAGACGTTGTGCAGCGTGTGCGTCGCGTTCTCGGCGAGGTTGAGCGCGCGCCACTGCGGGAACCAGAAGTGCATCTCGGCGGGCGCCTCGGACTCGGGCGTGAGCTGGAACACGATCTCGACGCCGTCGATCGCGTGCGCCTCGGTCTCGGCGACGATCGTGCGGGTCGGCGCGATCAGCGTGAGCCGGCCGAGCGAGGTCGTCTTGCCGAGGCCCGCGTCGACCTGCGCGGCCGGACCCTTCGGCAGCAGCGGCCCGAACTGGTACTGGCCGCGCCGCGCCATCGGCACGCCGGCGAGCAGGTTCTCGGCGACCGCCGCCTCCATGAAGCGCGCCGGCGCGATCACCTGCACGCGTCCCGCGCGCACGTCGGCCTCGTCGACCACGCCCTTGACCCCGCCGAAGTGGTCGGCGTGCGAGTGGCTGTAGATCACCGTGTGCACCGGGCGGCGCGGCCGGTGCGCGAAGTAGAGCTCGAGCGCCGCGCGCGCGACCTCGACGCCGGTCAGCGGGTCGATGACGATGAGCCCCGTGTCGCCCTCGACGATCGTCATGTTGGCGATGTCGAGGCCTCGGACCTGCCAGGTGCGCTCGCAGACCTCGAAGAGCCCGTGGACGGTGTTGAGCCGTGCCTGTCGCCACAGGCTCGGGTTCACCGTGTCGGGCGGCGCGGGGTCGTCGAGGAACCGGTAGGGCGCCATGTCCCAGATCGTGCGGCCGTCCTCGGACTCGACCCGGGCGTCCGGGATCGTGCCGACGAAGCCGCGGCGCGCGTCCTCGAAGTCCTGCGCATCGGCGAAGGGCAGCGCGTCGGCGAGCGCTCGATGCGCGCGCAGCGTGCTCGGATGGACGTCGGGCATCGCGGTCTGCTCCGGTTCGGGGGCGCGGCCGTCGTGGCGGCCGCGTCTCCCCGCGCGGGGCCCGGCACCGCGCCGGGCCGTGCGCGCGGCGCTACTTCGACAGCTCGCGCATCGCCTTCTCGAGCCCGGCGAGCGTCACCGGGTACATCCGGTTCGACATCACCTGCCGGATCACCGAGATCGACTGCCGGTACTCCCAGACGCCCTCGGGCTCGGGGTTGAGCCACGCGAACTTCGGGAAGCGCTCGGCGAGCCGCTGCAGCCAGATCGCGCCGGCCTCTTCATTGTTGTACTCGACCGAGCCGCCCGGCTGCAGGATCTCGTACGGGCTCATCGTCGCGTCGCCGACGAAGATCAGCCGGTAGTCGGGGTTGTACTTGCGCAGCAGGTCGAAGGTCATCAGCCGCTCGGAGTGGCGCCGGCGATTGTTCTTCCACACGAAGTCGTAGACGCAGTTGTGGAAGTAGTAGAACTCGAGGTGCTTGAACTCCGCCTTCGCCGCCGAGAACAGCTCCTCGGTGCGCTTGATGTGGTCGTCCATCGTGCCGCCGACGTCGAGCAGCATCAGCACCTTGATGGTGTTGTGGCGCTCCGGGACCATCTTGATGTCGAGGAAGCCGGCGTTGCGCGCGGTGCTCGAGATGGTGTCGTCGAGGTCGAGCTCCTCCTCGGCGCCCTCGCGCGCGAACTTGCGCAGCCGCCGCAGCGCGACCTTGATGTTGCGCGTGCCGAGCTCGACCTGGTCGTCGTAGTCGCGGTAGGCGCGCTGCTCCCAGACCTTCACGCCGGTCCGGTTGCCCGCCGAGGGGCCGCCGACGCGGATGCCCTCGGGGTTGTAGCCGCCGTTGCCGAACGGGGAGGTGCCGTTCGTGCCGATCCACTTGCTGCCGCCCTCGTGGCGCTCCTTCTGCTCCTCGAGCAGGGCCTTCAGTCGCTCGAGCAGCTTGTCGAGCCCGCCCATCGCCTCGATCGCCGCCTTCTCCTCGGCGGTGAACTCGCGCTGCAGCTGGCGCTTGAGCCATTCGAGCGGCACGTCGACGTCGATGCCCTGGATCGCCGCGACGCCCTTGAAGTACGCAGCGAACGCGCGGTCGAACTTGTCGAAGTTGCGCTCGTCCTTGACCAGCGCCGCGCGCGAGAAGTAGTAGAAGTCGTCGACCGATGTGCCGACGACGTGCTGCTTGAGGCCCTCGATCAGGGTCAGGTACTCCTTGATCGACACCGGCAGCTTCGCCGACCGCAGGTGCAGGAAGAATTCGATCAGCATGGGTCGCTCCGGTGGAGGGGGCGGGTGTCCGGGCCGAGGGCGCTCAGGGCGCGGGCAGCCGGGACTGGCGGAAGGCCAGGTGGCGCTTCACCGCCGGCCATTCCGAGTCGATGATGGAGAACACCACCGTGTCGCGCAAGCTGCCGTCGGGCAGCCGCTGGTGGTTGCGCAGCACGCCGTCCTGCTTGGCGCCGAGCTTGGCGATCGCCTCGCGCGAGCGCTGGTTGAACCAGTGCGTGCGGAACTCGACCGCGAGGCAGGCGAGCGCCTCGAACGCGTGCTGCAGCAGCAGCCGCTTGCATTCGGTGTTCAGGCCGCTGCGCTGCACGCTCGCCGAGTAGAACGTGGTGCCGATCTCGAGGCGGCGCTGCGTCTCCTCGACGTTCATGTAGCGGGTCGAGCCGACGACGCGGCCGTCGCGGCGGCGGATCACCGCGAACGGCAGCGCGCGGCCGGCGGCCTGCAGCGCGAGCGCGGCATCGATCCAGCCGGGCACCGACCGGGGCGCGGGCACGATCGTGTACCAGAGCGCGTCCAGCCCGCCGTCGACCACCGCGTCGGCGAGCGCGTCGGCGTGCGCCGGCGCGAGCGGCTCGAGCCGCACGTGCTCGCCTTCGAGCACGACCGGTCGGGGGGGCCAGGGCAGGGGGGCCGCGTCGCTCACCGGCGTGCGCTCAGCTGCTGGTCGCCGACAGGGCGAGGCCGACGACGCCGACGACGATCAGCGCGATGCTGCCCAGCCGCAGCGCGGTGATCGGCTCCTGGAACCAGGTCATCCCGATGACCGCCACCGCGGCCGTGCCGAGGCCCGACCAGATCGCGTAGGTGACCGACAGGTCGAGCTTCTTCAGCGCCATCGCGTTGCAGGCGAAGGCGACCGCGTAGAACGCGAACATCATCGCGGTCGGGCCGACCTTCGACAGGCCCTGCGAGAGCTTCATCGAGGTGCTGCCGGCGATCTCGAAGACGATCGCGGCGGCGAGGAAGTACCAGTGCATGGAGTTGGGCGAGGGGCGGGACGGGCACGCGTCCCGGGGCGCTCAGCGGTTGTGCCGCGCCATGAAGATCAGCCGCTCGAACAGGTGCACGTCCTGCTCGTTCTTGAGCAGCGCGCCATGCAGCGGCGGGATCGCGGCCTTGCCGTCCTTCGACTGCAGGGCCTCGACGGGGATGTCCTCGGCGACCAGCAGCTTCAGCCAGTCGAGCAGCTCCGAGGTCGAGGGCTTCTTCTTGATGCCCGGCAGTTCGCGGATCTGGAAGAAGCTCTCCATCGCTTCCTTGAGCAGCGTCTTCTTGATCCCCGGGTAGTGGACGTCGACGATCCGCTGCATCGTCTCCTTGTCCGGGAACTTGATGTAGTGGAAGAAGCAGCGGCGCAGGAACGCGTCGGGCAGCTCCTTCTCGTTGTTCGAGGTGATCATCAGCACCGGGCGGTGCTTCGCGCGGATCAGCTGGCGCGTCTCGTAGACGTAGAACTCCATCCGGTCGAGCTCGCGCAGCAGGTCGTTCGGGAACTCGATGTCGGCCTTGTCGATCTCGTCGATCAGCAGCACGACCGGCTTGTCGGCCTCGAAGGCCTGCCAGAGCACGCCCTTGACGATGTAGTTGTGGATGTCCTTCACGCGCTCGTCGCCGAGCTGCGAGTCGCGCAGCCGCGACACCGCGTCGTACTCGTACAGGCCCTGCTGGGCCTTGGTCGTCGACTTGATGTGCCACTGCAGCAGCGGCATCCCGAGTCCGCGCGCCACCTCCTCGGCCAGCATCGTCTTGCCGGTGCCCGGCTCGCCCTTGATCAGCAACGGACGCTGGAGCGTGATCGCCGCGTTGACCGCGAGCTTCAGGTCGTCGGTCGCGACGTACGTGGAGGTGCCTTCGAATCGCATGGATGGGTTCGCCCGGTGTGGAAAGGCCGCTCCGCGGCCGCGCACCGGGCACGACCGCGGGCCGCGGCCCGATCCGGCCGAGTATACGGAAAAGTGCCCCGTCGGGTAGAATGCGGCGTTTGTCCGGGCCCGCAAGGGGTCTGGAGCACGTTCCAACAAGATGCTGTATCCCCGACCGTTTCCCGCGTCGCTCACCCGATCCATCCGCCCGATCCACGCGCCCATCCCATGACGAGAACACGCCACCCCGGTCGCACGTCGGCCGCCGTCCGCGCCCTGTCGATGCTCGCCGCCGCGCTCGTCGCGCAGGGCGTCGCCGCCCAGGGCGCGCCCGCCGGCAACGCCGACGCGGGCCGCGCCAAGGCCTCGAACTGCATCGGCTGCCACGAGATCCCCGGCTACAAGGCGTCCTTCCCGACCGTGTACCACGTGCCGAAGATCACCGGCCAGACGGCGAAGTACATCGAGGCCTCGCTGCAGGCCTACCGCAAGGGCGATCGCAGCCATCCGACGATGCGCGCGATCGCCGGCGCCCTGTCCGACCAGGACATCGCCGACCTCGCCGCGCTGTACGGCAGCAAGTGAACCCGACCCGCCTTCCGATGAAGCCCCTCGCGATGCCCCGAATCCTCCGTCACGGCGCGCTCCTGCTCGCGCTCCCGCTGCTGGCCGCGCCTGCGCTGGCGGCCGACAAGGCGGCCGGCCAGGCCAAGCACGAGGCCGTCTGCGCGGCCTGCCACGGCAAGGACGCCAACACTCCGATCGACCCGTCCTACCCGAAGCTCGCCGGCCAGTACCGCGACTTCATCGAGCGCGCGCTGCTCGACTACAAGAGCGGCGCCCGCAAGAACGCGATCATGGCCGGCCAGGCGCAGCCGCTGTCGAAGGCGGACATCGCGAACCTCGCCGCCTACTACGAGAGCCTGCCGGGCTCGCTGCGCGTCAAGCGCTGAGGCGCGTCCCGTGACCGTTGCGGCGTTCGCGACCACCGACCTCTGCGATGCGCACGAGGACCGGCTGCGCGACGCACGCCTGCTGGTCGCGGCGCCGCCGTGGCTCGCGTTCGGCGCGGTCGAGCGCTTCGCGGGTCCGGCGGTGACGCTGCGCCTGCCGGAAGACAATTCGCTGGTGCGCAGGACGCTCGAGCAGCCGGGCGACGGCCGGGTGCTCGTCGTCGACGGCGGTGCGAGCCTGCGCTGCGCGCTCGTCGGCGGCAACCTCGCGAAGCTCGGGCAGGACACCGGCTGGGCCGGCGCGATCGTCAACGGCGCGGTGCGCGACGCCGACGAACTCGACGCCTGCCGCTTCGGCGTGCGCGCGCTGCAGCTCGTGCCCCGGCGCAGCGACAAGCGCGGGCTCGGCGAGTCGGGCGTGGTCGTCGCCTTCGCCGGCGTGATGATCCGCCCCGGCGACTGGATCTACGCGGACCGCGACGGCTGGCTCGTCTCGGTGGGCGGCCCGCTGCCGGCCTGACGCGGCCTGACGCGGCCGGACGTGGCCTGACCGGAGCGTGACCGACGCCCGGCCCCGCGGCCTCAGCCGCGCGGCGCCGGCTCGCCGTTCCAGTGGGGCGGCTGGGTCTTCAGTTTCAGCCCGAACACCGTCTTCATCGCGCCGGTGACGATCGCCCAGAAGGCGACGATCGACACCACCGACAGGCTGCCCGCCTCGGGCCTGGCGAGCACCATCACGCCGAACAGCACCGACACCACGCCGGTCAGGTACAGGATCCACTCGCCCTCGGCGACGCGACGCACCCGCCAGCCGAGCAGCACCGTCAGCACGCCGAGCACGATCGCCTGGAAGGCGACGACCGCGACGAACGCGGCGATTGCGGCCGGCGGCACCAGCAGCGCGTAGCCGCCCACCAGCACGCCGAGCGCGCCGAGCAGCGCCATCACCCACCAGCCGTCCTTGTCGCGGTGCTGGAACGCGCCCGACAGCGCGGCCGCACCGTCGAGCAGCACCGAGGCGGCGAAGAACACGCTCAGCACGAACAGCGCTGCAATCGGTGCCAGCAGCGCGAGCACGCCGAAGGCCATCGAGGCGAGGCCGCCGAGCACGAAGGCCCACCAGGTCTTGCGCACCAGCTCGGTGGCGGGGGCCGGCGCGGGGCCGGGACGGGCGTCGGACGACGTCATGCGGCACTCCCTGTGGTCTCGCGATCGCGAGGTGCGGACGACTCTAGCCGAACGCGGCCGGCGCGGCCAGCGTCACATCAGGCCGTCGAACGGGATCGCGTCGACCCAGTCGCCGGCGGCGACGTCACCCTGCTCGTGGTGCAGCACGACCAGCGCGTTCGCCTCGCTCATCGAGCGCAGCACGCCCGAGCCCTGGCTGCCGGTGATCCGCGCCTGCAGCGCGCCGTCCGGCCCGGACTCGACGATCGCGCGCTGGTACTCGGTGCGACCCGGGCGCTTGCGCATCCGTGCGACGCTGCGCGCGCGCAGCGGCAGCACTGGTCGCGGGCTCGCGCCCGATTGCCGGATCAGCGCGTCGCGCACGAAGAAGAGGAAGGTCACCATCACCGCGACCGGGTTGCCCGGCAGTCCGAAGTACCAGGCCTCGCCGACGCGACCGAAGGCCATCGGGCGGCCCGGGCGCATCGCGATGGTCCAGAACGCGACCTCGCCGAGCCGGTCCATCACCTCGCGCGTGAAGTCCGCTTCGCCCACCGACACGCCGCCCGAGGACACGATCGCGTCGGCGTTCAGCGACGCCGTGCGCATCGCGGCCTCCAGTGCCTCGCGCGAGTCGGGCACCACGCCCATGTCGAGCAGCTCGACGCCGAGCCGCGTCAGCATGCCGTGCAGCGTGTACCGGTTCGAGTCGTAGACGTAGCCCGCATCGAGCGGCTCGCCGATCGAGCGCAGCTCGTCGCCGGTCGAGAAGAACGCGACCCGCAGGCGTCGCTGCACCGGCACCTCGGCGACGCCGAGCGAGGCAAGCAGCCCGAGGTCCGCGGGCCGGATCAGACGGCCCGCGTGCAGCGCCGCGCGCCCGTGCGCCAGGTCCTCGCCGCGCAGTCTCCGGTTCTGGCCGACCTGCTGCCCACGGGGCACGACGATCCGGTCACCGTCGACGCGGACCACTTCCTGGATCACCACGGTGTCGCACCCTTCCGGCATCACCGCGCCGGTCATCACGCGCACCGCCTGACCGGGGCCGACCGCGCCGTCGAACGCGACGCCGGCGTAGGCGGTGCCGATCGTCGCGAGCGGGGTGTCGGCGTCGGCCGAGAGGTCCTGCGAGCGGACCGCCCAGCCGTCCATCGCCGAGTTGTCGTGCGCGGGCACGTCGATCGGCGAGACCACGTCGCGCGCGAGCACGCGCCCGAGCGCCGCGCGGATCGCGACGCGCTCGACGCAGTCGATCGGCTCGACGAAGCGCTCGATCGCCTCGCGGGCGCGCGCGACCGGCACGGCCTTCGGGTCGAAGTCGGACAGGCACGAGACGATCTCGGCCAGCGTGGTGCGTGCGGTCATCGCGGTACGCCCCGTGCGGTGCCGACGGCGTCGTCGCGCTCCCAGCGCGCGAGCTCCTCGGCGGTGTTGATGTTGCGGAACGCGGCCTCGTCGTCGAACGGCACCTCGACGACCGGCAGCGGCGCGTACCAGGCATCGATGCGTCGCCGCCCGGTCGCGAGGAACGCCTCGAGGTGCTCGCGCAGGCTGCGGTCGACCAGGGCGAACACCGGGTGCGGCTGCGCGCCGGTGCGCGCGACCGCGATCCGCGCGCCTGCGCGCGCGAGGCCGTCGGCCAGCCGCTCGACGAGGTCGTGCGGCAGGAACGGCGAGTCGCAGGGCGCGGTGACCAGCCACGGCGTGGTCGCGTGCGCCATTGCCGCATGCAGGCCGGCGAGCGGTCCGGCGAAGCCCTCGATGCGGTCGGCGAACACCGGCACCCCGAACGCGTGCCAGGCGTCGGCGTTGCGGTTGGCGTTGATCGCGAGCGAGCCGACCTGCGGCGCGAGCCGCTCGATCACGTGCGCCGCCATCGGGCGGCCGCGGAACGGTCGCAGGCCCTTGTCGTCGCCGTCGCCGTCTGCGCCCATCCGGCGCCCGAGGCCGCCGGCGAGCACGATACCGGTGATGGCGTCGCGGGCGGGCGGCCCGGTCATGCCGTCCTCACGAGGCCGACCCGGCGCGCACGAAGCGCTCGGCGCCGGTGAAGAGCAGGTAGTGCCGGCCCTGGCAGCGGCCGATCATCGTGATGCCGATGCGACGCGCGATGTCGTGGCCCATGCCGGTCAGCCCCGATCGCGACAGCAGCACCGGGATGCCCATCTGCGCGCACTTGATGACCATCTCCGAGGTCAGCCGGCCGGTCGTGTAGAAGATCTTGTCCGCACCGTCGACGCCTTCGACCCACATCCAGCCGGCGATCGCGTCGACCGCGTTGTGGCGGCCGACATCCTCGACGAAGCTCAGGATCCGGGGAGGCGAACCGTCGGCGGGGTTCGTGCACAGCGCGCAGCCGTGCACCGCGCCGGCGACCTTGTAGATCGACTCGTGCCGGCGGACCTGCTCCATCACGCCGTAGACCGCGGCCTCGGAGACGCGCACGTCCGCGGGCAGGCGAATCGCGTCGAGGCTGTCCATCAGGTCGCCGAACACCGTGCCCTGGCCGCAGCCGGTGGTGACGGTGCGCCGCCCGAGGCGCTCGTCGAGCGCCTCGCCGCGCTCGGCGCGGTCCCACAGCGCGACACCCTCGTCGCGCAAAGAGCGCGAGGTCACCGCGACCGAGCCGGTGTCCCAGTCGACCTGCACCGCGGCGAGCTCGTCGGGCGAGGCGACGAGGCGCTGGTTGCGCAGCCAGCCGAGCGCCAGGTGCTCGGGCGCGGCCCCGAGCGTCATCAGCGTGACCAGCTCGCGCCTGTCGAGGTACAGCGTGAGGGGGTGCTCGCCCGCGATCGGCGTCGCGACCACGCGGCCGGTCTCGTCGATCGCGTCGACGGTGCTGGTGACCGGCCGGGCGTTCCGGGTCAGCTCGAGGCGCGGCATCGGGGGCGCGGCGGATCAGCCGCCGATGTAGCTCATCTCGATCTTGCGCAGGCCCGCGGTCTCGGCCGAGCGGATCTCGGAATAGCGGTCCGCGCGTCGCGCCCACAGGTGCGACACCGCGCCGGCGAGCTGGGCGTCGTCGAAGCCGCCGCGCAGCAGGCCGCGCAGGTCGTGGCCGGAGCTCGCGAAGAGGCAGGTGTAGAGCCGCCCCTCGGTCGACAGCCGGGCGCGCGAGCACTCGCCGCAGAACGGCTGCGTCACCGACGAGATCACGCCGATCTCGCCCGCGCCGTCGCGGTAGCGCCAGCGCTCCGCGACCTCGCCGGGGTAGTTCGGGTCGATCGGCTCGAGCGGGTGCGCGGCGTCGATCCGCGCGACGACCTCGCGGCTCGGCAGCACGTCGTCGAGCCGCCAGCCGTTGGAGGCGCCGACGTCCATGAACTCGATGAAGCGCACGATGTGGCCGCTGCCGCGGAAGTGCGCGGCCATCGGCACGACCTGGTCGTCGTTGACGCCGCGCTTGACCACCATGTTGACCTTGACCGACCCGAAGCCCGTGGCCGCCGCGGCGTCGATGCCGGCCAGCACGTCGGCGACCGGGAAGTCGACGTCGTTCATCGCGCGGAAGGTCGCGTCATCGAGCGCGTCGAGGCTGACCGTCAGGCGCCGCAGGCCGGCGTCACGCAGCGCACGGGCCTTGCGCGCGAGCAGCGAGCCGTTGGTGGTCAGCGTGAGGTCGAGCGGGGCGCCCGAAGCGGTGCGCAGCTCGGCGAGCATTCCGACGAGCCGCTCGACGTTCTTGCGCAGCAGCGGCTCGCCGCCGGTCAGCCGGACCTTCTCGACGCCGTGCGCGACGAACACGCGCACGAGGCGGACGATCTCCTCGAAGCTCAGCAGCGACGACTGCGGCAGGAACGCGTAATCCGTGTCGAACACCGACTTCGGCATGCAGTAGGTGCAGCGGAAGTTGCAGCGGTCGGTGACCGAGATCCGCAGGTCGTGCAGGCGTCGGCCGCGCGCGTCGAGGAGCCGCCCGCTCGGCGCATCGGCCGACTCGGGCACGTGGGGCAGCGCCGCGTCGTAGCGGTGCTCGGCGATCGGGATGACGACGCGTTCGGTCATGGGGGCAGGATTCGCGTCGATTCTAGCAGCGGGGGGGCGCGCGGCCGGCTGCGGGGCACGAGGCCGGCAGGGGCTCGCGGAGCGTGACCGGAGCGTACGCAGGAGGCGCGCGCAGCACGCTCGATCGCGACGACGAGGCCCGAGCGCGCGCCGGTCCGGAGATTGCGGCACGGGCGATTCGGCGCAAGCGCGTTCCGGTCGGCAGCCGTCGCCGGCGGCGGAAACGACGACGGGCCGCACCAGCGGCCCGTCGCGTGCACCCGGTCGCCCGGGTGCGGGGATCCGGCCTCAGCCCTCGTTGCGCGGCGCCTGGGTCTCGACCTGCACCAGCGGCTCGATCGCCACCTGCGCGCGCGGCTTGCGCACGCGCGGCGCTCGCTCGACCGGCACGATCGGCTCGGGCTCCGCCTCCTGCGCGGCGGGTGCGGTCTGCACCCACTGCAGGCCGGCCTGCTCGACGACCGACTGCAGCGTGCTGGCGTCGATCGGCTCGGCGGCCGGGACCGGGGCAGGGGCCGTCGCGGCCGCGACGGGTGCCGGCACGGGCGCGGTGGCGACCGGAGCGGGCGCGGCCGGGGCGGTCGCCACCGGCGCGGGGGCGATCGGAGCCGACGCCTCGAGCGGCGTCGGCGCCACCGCAGCGGCCGGGGCCGGCGCGACGTCGATCGGATGACGGCCGACGACCGGGCCGGGCGGCGCCGGCGCGATCGCCGGAGCCGGCGTGTCCGAGTCGGTCGCGCTCGCGGCGGCCGGAGCGGGCGCGTCCTCGCGGTCCGCATCGGCCGAGGCCTCGACGCCATCGCCCGAATCCTGCCCGTTGTCCGCACCGGCCTCGCCCGGCGCGCGGCTGCGTCCGCGCCCGCCGCGGCGGCGGCGGTTGCGGCGGCGCGGCTCGTCGCCGTCACCGGCCTCGGCCGGCGCCTCGGCGTCGGGCGGCAGCTCCATGCCCTCGGCGGTCGAGGACGCGGTCACCGTCGCGTCGTCCTGGGCCGGACGCGCGCCGTCGCCCTCGGCCGGGCGACGTGGCGCGCGCCGGCGACCCGGCGCCACGGGGCGC
>Ga0315899_10001566_pt1 | contig 26059 bp, 26 predicted proteins | sample LakEriMetagenome_2_FD_203518 | JGI IMG/M metagenome (GOLD analysis project Ga0315899, IMG submission 203518) | Freshwater fungal communities from buoy surface, Lake Erie, Ohio, United States - Buoy 4 MA112 | ecosystem: Environmental > Aquatic > Freshwater > Lake | place: USA: Lake Erie, Ohio... | reverse complement strand
GGGCGCAGCAGTACGACCAGGACGGCAACCCCAAGGGCCCCAAGATCGAAGACCAGGCGGCGGCCGATGCGGTGCCGCGCAACGTCACGATCGGCTTCTACGGCCCGCTGAGCATCCGCGAGGGCACCGATCCGGCCTGGGTCGAGGCGGCAGAGCAGGCCTACCGCTCCGATGAAGCCGCGGCCCGCCAGCAGCGGGCGATCCCGCTTGCCGATGGGGAGGACTACGGCGATGAGTTCGCCGAAGAGGAGGTGCCGTTCTGATGAGGCCCCTCAACCACCGGATCCCGCCGCAAGCGGGGAGCACACGCCGCCAGCGCGCCTGGCTCAGCACCGCAGATGTGTGCGAGTGGCTGGGCATCAGCCGTGAGACCCTTCGCCAGCTGCGCCTGCGGGGGGTGCTGCAACCCGGCAGGCACTTCCGCCGCTGGGGCTGCACGCAGGGGAAGGGGCCTCTGCAGTGGCACCTGGAGTCTGTGGAAGCCACGATCACCGGCTGGAGCCGGCGCCACCTGCGGCAATAACCCCGTCGTGGCCCGATCGGCTCAGCAGTTGCTGGCCTGGACCCGATCACGTCCTCTAGTCCGCGTCAGCGGGGTGGGAGACCGTGATCGGGTTTTTCGTTGGTTTCTGGTTCTGTGGGCGCGAGGCCAGCCCAATCCGGCACCGGCGTCTGCTCACGATTTGCTCACATCGGCGCTCCGAAGCGCTCGTTCCAGAGGCCAATGGCCCGTCAGGGCCGGATCAGGGAGGCCATGGAAGCCGTGAGCAGCAGGCGATTTGCTCACACATTTGCTCACATGGCCCTTGGCCAATCCCTGAGAAGTCAGTCGGGGCGACAGGATTCGAACCTGCGACCTAGTGCTCCCAAAGCACCCGCGCTACCAAGCTGCGCCACGCCCCGTTGGCCACACCCTAGCGGGCCGCCCCGGAGGGATCGCCGGCGGCGACTGCAGGGGCGGGGACTGGGCTGGCGGGAATTCAGAGCACGCCGAGACCCGGGCGGCGGAACAGGCCATTGAGGTAGTGCTGCACCACCGCAGGCTCCTTACAGCCCTGCTGGAACAGGAAGCCGGCAACGGCCGACTGGATCAGGCGGTACTGATCCCACTCGGGGTGACCGGCGATGAAGCCGGCCATGGCGTCGAACAGATCCTCCGGGAACTGGTTTTCCACACTCACGTGAGGGGCCAGTGTGTCGGGGCTGTTCGCCATGCCGTCGTCTCGCTTCTGCTCAACCATCACCCCACAGCACCCCGCAGAGCGTCAAACGACGGTATCAATGCGCGACTCATTGCGACGATTCCAGGACCAGCTGCAGCGCAAAGGATTCCAGCGGCCCACCCGGAGCTCAGCCCCGGCCGCCGCCGCGGCCACGCCGCTGTCAATGCTCGGCGGCTTTTCCGCCAGGGGTCGACCGACCGCAGAACAGGCGGCGAGTCTCACGACAACGGCCTGTGGAAAAGCTGTGGAAAACCACGGCGCGGATGTGGGGTGTTGCTCGCTTAAGGGCTACTGATCGGTGGGGGGCAGCAGCGCAAGCAATCGCGATCAGTGCCGGTTTCAGGCCTGGATGCGGATTGACAGCCAGCACCATGGCGCGACCTGTTGCGACAGGCTCGGCTGCAGCGATCCACGTCCCTTGAACCCGATCGAGCGTCCTGGCCTGCGGCTTCGGCATCACCAGAGCTGGCTGCAGAGCTGCGGCATCGACACCATCGCCCTGCAGCGACGGCTGGTGCAGCACCTGCCCTGGGAGCAACCGGAGCTGACGGTCTACGGGCGTCGTCACCGGACGCCGCGGCTCACCTGCTGGGTGGCCGATCCCGGCTGCACCTATCGCTACAGCGGCCTCAACCAGATGATCACCGCCTGGACCCCCGAGCTCAGCGCCTTGCGGGCCCTGCTGCTCCAGCAGCTTGGTCTGGAGTGCAACAGCCTGCTGCTCAACCGCTACCGCACGGGCGCCGATCGCATGGGCTGGCATGCCGATGACGAGCCCGAGCTTGAGGCCAGCGCGCCGATCATCTCCCTGAGCCTCGGCATCAGTCGGCCGCTGCGCTTCCGGCCGCGGCCGGGGGACCCGCTCACCCGGGGGATCAGCCCGGTGGCGGTGGAGCTGGCCGATGGGGACCTGCTGCTGATGGATCCGCCAAGCCAGCGCCACTGGCAGCACGGCCTGCCGGCACGGCTACGGCTGCTGGGAGAGCGGATCAACCTCACCTTCCGGCTGATTCAGCCCAGCACGGCGATGCAATCGATCTCGACCCGTGCACCCTTGGGCAGCGCTGCCACCTCGACGCAGGCCCGCGCCGGCGGCACCGCGCCGCCGAACACCTCGGCATAGAGGGCGTTGACTCGGGCGAAATCGGCCAGATCAGCCAGGAACACGGTGGTGCGCACCACCTGATCGGGCCTGGCGCCTGCGGCGGCGAGCACGGCCTGCAGATTGGTGAGCACCTGGCGGGTCTCCGCCTCGACATCCCCATCACCGACCATCAGGCCGGTGGCCGGATCCAGGGCGATCTGGCCGGAGCAGTAGAGCATCCCACCGGCTTTGACGGCCTGGTTGTAGGGGCCCACCGGCGCCGGTGCGGCGGCGGTGATCACGGCCTCGATGCCTGCGCTGGTCATGGCGGGGGAAGATGGGGGGCTGAGCCTATGGCGGCCCGCCCTGATGCGTCCCGAGTTGCCCTCCCCCGAGCTGCCGCAGCGGCCCCAGGTGGAGCTCTCCGGTGTGTGGCACCGCTACCGCGGGCCGGCCGCCAGCGGGGACTGGACCCTGCGGGCCATCGACTTCCAGCTGCGCCCCGGTGAGCTGGTGGGGCTGCTGGGGCCCTCCGGCTGCGGCAAGACCACCCTGCTGCGCCTGATCGCCGGTTTCGAGCGCCCCGAGCGGGGCGTGGTGCGGATCGGCGGCCAGGAGGTGGCCGGTCCCCAGCGCTGGCTGCCGCCGGAGCGGCGCGGCGTGGGCATGGTGTTCCAGGACTACGCCCTGTTCCCCCACCTCGATGCCTGGCGCAACGCCACCTTCGGCCTGCGCCGCGGCCAGGACAGCAGCCGCGCCGCCTGGCTGCTGGAGCTGCTGGGGCTGAAGGGCCTGGACCATCGCTATCCCCATGAGCTCTCGGGTGGCCAGCGGCAGCGCCTGGCCCTGGCCCGCGCCCTGGCCCCCGGCAGTTCGCTGGTGCTGCTCGATGAACCCTTCTCCAACCTCGATGTGGAGGTGCGGCTGCGGCTGCGGGCCGAGCTGCCCGGCGTGCTGGCCCGCTGCGGTGCCAGCGGTCTGATCGTGACCCACGACCCCGAGGAGGCCCTGGCCATCTGCGACCGGGTGGCGGTGCTCGAATCGGGTCATCTGCATCAGTGCGCCAGCCCCATGCAGCTGGTGAACGAACCCGCCACGGCCTTCGTGGGACGGTTCGTGCTGCAGGGCAACCTGCTGCCGGCCCACTGGCAGGGCACGCGACTGGCCACCGATCTGGGCTGGCTGGAATGCGAGGACAGCCCGGTGGTGCCGCGGCTCGAACCCGATCAGCCGCTGCAGGTGCTCGTCAATCCACGCGGGCTGGAGCTGTTCGCGGATGAACGGGCTGAAGCCTGGGTGGTGGGGCGCGAATTTCTGGGCCGCGAATGGCTCTACCAGGTGCAGTGCGGCGACCTGCGCCTGCGGCTGCGGCTGCCGCTCACGGCGGATTACAGCCGCGGCCAGCGCTGCCGGCTGCGGCTGCGGCCGGGCGAACCGGCCCGCCTGTTCCCGGGCGGACTGGCCCTGCGCGCCGCCAGCGAGGTGCCGCAGGTGCTCTGAGCGGATCGGCTCAAGCCCAGCTCAGCCGCGCCAGAGGTCCTTATGCGCGCGCAGACGACCCAGCTCCGCCGCATCGGCTGCCCGGACGAAGGGATTGGTGGCCCGCTCCAGGGCCACCGTGCTCGGGATCGTCGGTTGACCGGCGGCGCGCTGTCGGCGCACGGCCGCCAGCCGCTCGGCGATGGCGGCATCGTCCGGGAACTGCTGGGTCGCCCAGCGCAGGTTGGCTTCGGTGTACTCATGGGCGCACCACACGCGCGTCGTGGGTGGCAGGGCGGTGAGGGTCAGAAGGGCGTGATGCATCTGCTCCGGCGTGCCCTCGAACAGGCGACCGCAACCTGCACCGAAGAGAGTGTCACCGCAGAAGAGCTCGCCGCAACTGGCGTCGCCAGCCGGCTGGGCCGGCAGGTGAAACGCGATGTGCTGGGCGGTGTGGGCTGGAACCGCCAGCACCTGCACACTGCGCCCCAGCAACTCCAGCTGATCACCACCGCTGACCGGATCGGTCTGGAAGGGAATGCGGTCGTGATCGGCGGCGCTGGCGATCACCCGGGCAGCGGGCCAGCGCTGCAGCAGGGCCGGGGTACCGCCGATGTGGTCGTGGTGATGATGGGTGTGCAGCACGGCCACCAGCTCCAGGCCGCGGGCCTCCATCCAGGCGATCACCGGCTCCGCCACCGCCGGATCCACAACCGCCGCCGGCCCCGGTCCCTCACCGTGCAGCACAAAGACGTAGTTGTCGTTGAGCACCGGAATCAGCGACACCCTCGCTGCCGCCTGCAGCGGTTGGATGGACGCCGGGCCAGGCTCCTGGGCGGACTCCCGCATCGTTAAAGTCCCGTTTCAGGTTTGCCCCCATGATCACCGTCGCCCTGGCCAAGGGAGCCCTGCTCAAGGATTCGGTGGCCCGCTTCGCCGCCGCCGGGCTCGACTTCGCCGCCGTGCTTGAACCGGGCAACCGCCAGCTGATGGTGCCGAGTGCCTGCGGCCGCGCCCGAGCGCTGCTGGTGCGCAACGCCGATGTCCCCGTGTACGTGGCCTACGGCCAGGCCCAGCTCGGGGTGGTGGGCTACGACGTGCTGCGCGAGCACCAGCTGCCGGTGGCCCAGCTGGTGGACCTCGGCTTCGGGGGCTGCCGGATGAGCGTGGCGGTGAAGGCCTCCAGCCCCTACCGCCGCGCCGCCGACCTGCCGGCCCACTGCCGCATCGCCAGCAAGTTCACCCGCTGCGCCGAGGAGTATTTCGACGCCCTCGACCTGCCCGTGGAGCTGATCCACCTGGCCGGCTCCGTGGAGCTGGGGCCGATCACCGGCATGAGCGAGGCGATCGTGGATCTGGTGGCCACCGGCCGCACGCTGGTGGAGAACGGGCTGATTGCAATCGAGGATCTGTTCCACTCCACCGCCCGGCTGGTGGGCCACCCCCTGGCCCTGCGCCTGGATGACGGCGAACTGCAGGCGATCGTGGACCGGATCGCGGCCGTGAGCCCCGCCGCCAGGGCCGCGGCGGGCGCTGCCTGATGGCCGCCCTTGATCGCCAGCGGCTGCTGCGGCTGATTCCATACCTGGGCCGCGACCGGCGCCGTCTGCTGCTCACCCTGGTGCTGCTGATCCCGGTGGCAGGAGCTGCTGCGGTGCAGCCGCTGCTGGTGGGCCAGGCCATCTCGGCCCTGCGCAAGGAGCCGGTGCTGCCCTGGCTGCAGGGGATGCCCCTCAGCAGCCAGCTCAACACCCTGGTGCTGCTGCTGCTGGCGGCGGTACTGGTGCGGCTGGGCCTGCAGGGGGTGCAGAGCTTCAACGTGCAGGCTGTGGGCCAGCGGCTCACGGCGCGGATTCGCGACGAGCTGTTCAGCCATGCCCTCGATCTATCCCTGCGCTTCCACGACCGCACACCGGTCGGCAAGCTGCTGACACGGCTCACCAGCGACGTGGACGCCCTAGCCGAGGTGTTCGGCAGCGGCGCCGTGGGCCTGCTCGCGGATCTGGTCACCCTGCTGGTGATCGCCGCCACGATGATCGCGATCGAACCGCGCCTGGGCGGCCTGCTGCTGGCCTCCCAGGTGCCTGTAACGCTGACGATGCTGTGGCTGCAGAAGCGCTACCGCAAGGCCAACTACCGCGTGCGCGAGGAGCTGGGTCAGCTCAATGCCGATCTGCAGGAGAACCTGCAGGGCCTCGACGTGGTGCAGATGTTCCGGCGCGAGGCCTACAACAGCGCCCGCTTCGCCCGCACCACTTCCGCCTATCGCCGCGCCGTCACCGGCACGATCCTCTACGACTCCTCCATCTCGGCGCTGATCGAGTGGGTGTCGCTGGCGGCGATCGCTGCGGTGCTCGCCCTGGGCGGCTGGATGGTGACCACCGAGGTGATGGGTCTCGGCACCCTGACCACCTTCATCCTCTATTCCCAGCGCCTGTTCGATCCCCTGCGCCAGCTGGCCGAGCGCTTCACCCAGATCCAGGGGGGCCTGACGGCCGTGGAGCGAATCGGTGAACTGCTGGAGGAGCCGGTCGAGATCCGCGAGCTGCCCAGCGCCGAGCGCTCCGCCGCCGCCCACGCCAGCGGCGCCCTGCGCAGCAGTGCCGGTGAGGTGATCTTCGAAAACGTGTCGTTCGCCTATCGCGACGACGAACCGATCCTCTCCGACCTCTCCTTCCGCATCGCTCCTGGCGAGCACGTGGCACTGGTGGGCCCCACCGGCTCCGGCAAGACCACCGTGATCCGCCTGCTCTGCCGCCTCTACGAACCGCAGCAGGGGCGGATCCTGCTCGATGGCATCGACATCCGCGAGCTGCCGATCCCCACCCTGCGCCAGCGCCTCGGCGTGGTGCTGCAGGACACCTTCCTGTTCAGCGGCAACGTGGCGGACAACCTGCGCCTCGATGCAGACATCGATGATGCCGCCCTGCAGCAGCTCTGCAGCGAACTGGGGCTGGATCCACTGCTGGATCGCCTGCCCCAGGGCCTGGCCAGCGAGCTGCGCGAACGGGGCGGCAACCTCTCCTCCGGCGAGCGGCAGCTGCTGGCGGTGGCGCGGGTGGCGATCCGTGATCCATCCGTGCTGGTGATGGATGAGGCCACCGCCTTCCTCGATCCCTCCACCGAGGCCACCCTGCAGCGCGATCTGGACCGGTTGCTACGTCAGCGCACCGCGATCGTGATCGCCCACCGGCTGGCAACCGTTGAAGCCGCCGATCGCATCCTGGTGCTGAGGCGGGGCCGGCTGATCGAACAGGGCACCCACACCGCTCTGCGGGCGGCAGGGGGGCTCTACGCGCAGTTGGCCGATCTCCAGGAGCGGGGCCTGGCCAGGCTCTGAGTCTCACCGCCTGGCACGGCGGTGAGCTCCTCGCGACGATCGGGCAGCTGCAGCTCCTCCAGCCAGTCGCTGATCAGGGGCGCCAGGCGCTCCGGAGCGCTGCGCATCGGCAGATGACCCTCCCCCTCCAGCAGCTCCAGCCGATGCTGTGGGCTATAGCCCGCCAGGTGGCGCACGTAGCGGGGCTCCATCACCGTGTCACGGCTGCCGCTGATCCACAGGCTCGGCACCTCCAGGGCCGCCACCAGGGCCGGCAGACGGCGCACCGCGCCGCGCTGCATGCTGCAGGCCAGCAGGCCGCGGGCGGCCCGCAGCTCCGCCTGCAGCGGGCTGCGGATCGCGGCGGTGCCGGGCAGCTTGGCCAGCCAGCCGGGCCGCCAGCGCAGGAAGACGGCACCGCCGCGCCGCACCATCCGGAACGGGCGGGGCTGATAGACACCACCACCGGCGGCCACCTGCACCACACCCGCCAGCTGGTCCCCCAACCGGGCGGCGGCGTGCAGGGCCAGGCTGCCGCCGAGGGAATGGCCGATCAGCACCACGGGCCGCCCTTCGGCCCGCTCGCGGGCCTCCTCCGCCAGCCAGCGCCCGTAGCTCACCAGGCTGGGCTGCAGCCCCCGGGGCCTGGGAGCGGCGCCGAACCCCGGCAGATCCGGAGTCCAGAGGTGCCAGCGCGACTCGAGCCGCTGCACCAGCGGCTGCCACAGGCGGCCCGAGAGCAGCCAGCCGTGCACGCAGACCAGCAGAGGAGAACGGCTCAGGGCTCGGGCACGCAGCAACGCTCTCCAGCCTGCACCAGTCGAGGCCGCCGTGGGGCAGGATCGTGTCGATGCACACCTCGGCCGCCATCGACCGCGACAACCTCATTGCGCTCTACGGCCCGGAGCATCGGCTGTGCACGACACCCAGCACCCAGCTCAGCCTGGTGCTGAGCCCGGATCGCGAGATCGACCTGTTCGAACTCGAACAGCTCTGTGATGCGGTGGGCTGGAGCCGCCGGCCGGTGCGGCGCGTGCGCAAGGCCCTGCAGCACAGCCTGCTGGTGGTGGGGCTGTGGCGCCATGATCCGCGGCTGCCGCGACTGGTGGGCTTCGCCCGCTGCACCGGCGACGGCGTGATCGAAGCCACCGTCTGGGATGTGGCGGTGCATCCGCTCTATCAGGGGGCGGGGCTGGGACGCCAGCTGATGGCCTACGTGCTCGATCAGCTGCGGGCGATGCAGGTGGAGCGGGTCAGCCTGTTCGCCGATCCGGATGTGGTGCGCTTCTACAGCGATCAGGGCTGGGAGCTGGAGCCCCAGAACCGCCGCTGCGCCTTCTGGTACTCCCCCTGAGGCGGCTGGCCGTAGTACAGCCGCGCCAGGGCCTCGGGCGAGGCCCCCCGCCGCCAGGCGCGGCGCAGCCGGGCATTGCGCCAGGCGCAGGCCAGCACCCCATGGCGCCGCCAGCGGCGACCATCCACCCGCAGCGGCAGGCCGAGGCGGCGCAGCGGCGCCAGCCGGCGCAGGCGCAGCACCAGGTCGAGGTCCTCCATCAGCGGCAGGGGTGCCACGCCACCGCAGGCCCGCAGCAGATGGCGGGACACCAGCAGGCCCTGATCGCCATAGGGCAGCCGCCGCAGGCGGGTGCGGCAGGCCACCGCCAGCTCGAGCAGGCGCAGGTTCAGGCCGGAACCCGCCACGGCCAGATCGAAGCACCAGAAGGCCGCAGCAGCCGGGGGGGGCATCGCGATCGCCGCCGCGACCGCCCGGTCCCAGCCGGGGGGGAGGCGGGCATCGGCGTGCAGCAGCAGCAGCCAGGGGGACGTGCTGGCAGCGATGCCACAGCCCAGCTGCAGACCACGGCCGGGGCTGCCGCGCAGCAACCGGGCGCCGCCGAGCCTGGCCAGCCGGGGGCTGCCATCGCCGCTGCCGCCATCCACCACCAGCAGCTCGGCGATCAGGCCCGGCGACGCCGCCGCCAGATCCGCCAGAAGCAGCGGCAGGCGCTCCGCCTCATCCAGGGCCGGAATCACCACCGCCAGGGACGCCGCCATCGTCAGCGGCTCCAGGCGGCAGCGGGCGGAGCCAGCCAGGGCAGCAGGTCGGCCCGGCGATCCAGATCGCTCTGGCGGCGCAGCAGGGTGGGGGACAGCGCGAGCAGCCGTGCCCGCTCCAGGGTGAGGTCCAGCACGCGATCGCAGCCCCAGGGAATGCCGCTGATCAGGCCGGCGCCGACACGGCTGAAGCCACTGCGGTTCAGGCCGATCAGCCAGTAGCCACCGTCGCGGGCGGGGCCGAGCACCAGCGGCTGCCGGGTCAGGGCGGCGAAGGCCGCGAGCAGATCGTCACACTCCAGTCCGGGCAGATCGGTGCCGATCAGCACGACCCGCTCCTCACCGGCGCCGAAGGCGCGCTGCAGCTGGCGTTGCATGCGGCAGCCGAGGCCACCACCACCCTGGGCGGCGCTGTGCGTCACACCCAGCTGCCGCGCCCAGCGCCGCCGGGCCCTGGGCCCGACGCCATCCACCACCAACTCCAGCCTGGCGCCGCAGGCCTCGGCCGCCTGCCGGGCCACGCTGAGGGTATGGGCCGTGAGGGCTCGCTGCACGCCGGCAGCGGCCACGGCCGAACCGCAGCTGGCCGCCAGGCGCCGCTTGCAGCGACCCGGGGCCGGCCAGCGCGCCAGAACCACCAGCCGCTGCCGCATCAGCCCTGACGGGGGAGCTCGGCCGGTCGCAGATCCAGCTGCAGCTCCCGGTTGCCCCGCTGCACCTGCACCCGCAGGCTCTGGCCGACGCGCCCCTGATCGACGGCAACCTGGACCTCGGAGGGGTTGTCGACGGCCACGCCGCCGACCCGCTCGATCAGATCGCAGGCCCGGATGCCGCCCCGGGCGGCGGGACTGTCGGGCATCACCTCCACCACCACCACGCCGTTCGTTTCCGGCAGACGGCACTCGGCATCGGTGGCATTGACCTCGCGGGCCAGCTGGGGGGTGAGCGCCTGCAGGCGCACGCCGATGTAGGGATGGGAGGCACGACCGCGCTCCAGGATCTGCGCGGCGATCTGGCGACCGAGGTTGATCGGGATCGCGAAGCTCAGGCCAGCACCCGGCGCCTTGCGGATGGCGGTATTGATGCCGATCACCTGGCCGCGGTCGTTGATCAGCGGTCCACCGCTGTTGCCGGGGTTCACGGCGGCATCGGTCTGGAGGTAGGGCACCCGTTGCCCCTCACCGACGGCATTGGTGCGCTGCACGGCGCTGATGATGCCCGCGGTGACGGTGTTGTCGAGCCCGAGGGGATTGCCGATGGCGATCGCCCATTCACCCGGGCGCACCTTGGCGGAATCGCCAAGGGGGGCCACGGGCAAGCCGGTGGCCGCCACCTTCACCACCGCTACGTCGGTGACGGGATCTGCCCCGAGCACCTTGCCACTGAAGCTGCGGCCATCGGGGAGCGTCACCTGCACCTCGCTCGCCCCCTCCACCACATGGGCATTGGTGAGGATCACCCCATCGGAGCGGGTGATGAAGCCGGAACCCTGGCCCTGCTGCTGCTGGATCGGGGGACCGCCACCGAACAGGCCACCGAGGGGGTTGACCACCCGTCGGGTGGTGTCAATGCGGACGACCGCCGGACCGACCCGGTCCACGGCGCTGACGATGAAGCTGTTGCCGGTGGGAAGCGAGGGGGTCGGCGCGGCGTCGCTGACGCGGGCGGGATCACCGCCACGGCCGCTGCCCGGCAGACCGCCGGTGCAGGCGCTGAGGACGCCGAGGCCAAGGCCGAGACCGATCAGGGAAGCCAGCAGGGCGCCGCGATGGCGCCGTCGCACCGGTGAGGTCATGGGAAGGCTTGAAGCCGGTTGCGGAATGGCGCTCATTAAAGACCGACCTGGCGACAGCACACCCCTAAGATCCGGGACCGGAGGTTGGGCGTGACGGTGCAGCAGGGCGAACAGCTGTGGCGTCAGGTGCAGGACGCCCTGCAGAGCAATCTCTCCAAGCCCACCTTCGAGACCTGGATCCGCCCCGCCGTCTGCTCCTCCCTCGAGGGCAGCCAGCTGGAGCTGCTGGCTCCCAATGCCTTCGCCTGCACCTGGCTGCGCAAGAACTACCTCAGCACCATCGCGGTGGTCGCCAGCGAGATCGCCGGGCGACCGATCCAGGTGGCCGTTGCGGCCTCCGCCGACGAGGAGGGGTTCTCCGGCGCCCCCCTCGAGGCCTCACCGCCGGGCGAATCGCGGCGGGATCACAACGGCCACACCGAGACACCGCCCCCCACCCTGATCCGCGGCGCCACGGCCACGGGCGAAGCGCCCCGCAAGCTGGCACCGGGCCTCAATCCCCGCTACGTGTTCAACCGCTTTGTGGTGGGGCCCAACAGCCGCATGGCCCACGCGGCGGCCCTGGCGGTGGCCGAGGCCCCGGGCCGGGAGTTCAACCCGCTGTTCATCTGTGGCGGCGTGGGTCTGGGCAAGACGCACCTGATGCAGGCGATCGGCCACTACCGGCTGGAGATCGACCCGGAGGCCCGGGTGGCCTACGTGAGCACCGAGACCTTCACCAACGATCTGATCCAGGCCATCCGCAAGGACGGCATGCAGAAGTTCCGCGACCGCTACCGCGCCGCCGATCTGATCCTGGTGGACGACATCCAGTTCATCGAAGGCAAGGAATACACCCAGGAGGAGTTCTTCCACACCTTCAACGCCCTGCACGAGGCCGGCCGCCAGATCGTGATCGCCTCCGATCGGCCGCCCAGCCAGATCCCACGGCTGCAGGAGCGGCTGATCTCCCGCTTCTCGATGGGGCTGATCGCCGATATCCAGGCGCCGGACCTGGAAACGCGCATGGCGATCCTGCACAAGAAGGCCGAGCAGGAGCGCGTCAACCTGCCGCGGGATCTGATCCACTACCTGGCCGGGCGCTTCACCTCGAACATCCGGGAGCTGGAGGGGGCGCTCACCCGGGCCGTGGCCTTCGCCTCGATCACCGGCCTGCCGATGACGGTGGAATCGGTGGCGCCGATGCTCGATCCGGCCGGCGTCGATGTGGAGGTGACCCCCACACAGGTGCTCAACAAAGTGGCCGAGGTGTTCGCGGTGTCGGTGGAGGAGATGAAGAGCCCCAGCCGCAAGCGGGCCGTGAGCCAGGCCCGGCAGGTGGGCATGTACCTGATGCGCCAGAGCACCAACCTCTCCCTGCCGCGCATCGGCGATGAATTCGGTGGCAAGGATCACTCCACCGTGATGTATGCCGTCGAGCAGATCGAGAAGAAGCTCGGCTCCGATCCGCAACTGGGCCGCCAGGTGCAGCAGGTGCGCGACCTGCTGCAGATCGATTCACGCCGGCGAGTGCGCTGATCGGATCCCGGCAGCTCGACCGTTCAGACAGGTCACCTGCTCAGGCAGGTGGCCTGTTCAGCCGGTGATCGGCTCGCTGGGGTCGAGGCCCTCCACCTCCCCGGCGAACACCCGGCTGGCGGTGATGTCCTCCGCCTCCAGGGTCATCAGGTCGAGCTTGGTGATGCCGCGGCTGCCCATGCCATTGAACAGCCGGTTGGCCTGACGCATGCGGGCCCTGTCGATCGCATTGCGGATCGAGCGGGCATTGGCGAAGAAGGGGAGACGCATCCGCCGCTGGATATAGTCGGCGAAGACGGCGGTGGCCTCCTCGCTGAAACGGTAGTTCTCCTCGGCCAGGATCAGGCGGGCGATCGCCAGCAGCTCAGCTGCGGTGTAATCGGGGAAATCAATGTGATTGGCCACCCGCGAGGAGAGGCCAGGATTGCTCTGGTAGAACACATCCATCCGCTCCTTGTAACCGGCGAAGATCACCACCAGATCATCGCGGTTGTTCTCCATCACCTGCAGCAGGATCTCGATCGCCTCGGCGCCATAGTCACGCTCATTCTCAGGCCGATAGAGGTAGTAGGCCTCGTCGATGAACAGCACGCCGCCGATCGCCTTCTTCAGCATCTCGCGGGTCTTGGGGGCCGTATGGCCGATGTACTGACCCACAAGATCGTCGCGGGTGGCCGTGACGACATGACCCTTGCGTACGTAGCCAAGGCGGTGCAGGATCTGCGACATCCTGGCCGCCACCGTGGTCTTGCCGGTACCCGGTGGCCCCGTGAACGACATGTGCAGGCTAGGGGCCGTGGTGGCCAGACCCACCTGCTTGCGGGCCCGGTCCACCACCAGCAGAGCGGCGATCTCACGGATGCGGGTCTTGACCGGCCGCAGGCCGATCAGCTCCTGATCAAGCTGGTCCAGCACCTGCTGCACCTCACCGCCCTCGTAGGCGGCCTGAAGGTTGACCGGTGCATGGTCGGGATGATCGGCGCTACCGGACACGGCGGCGGCGGCGCTGGAGCTCGGTTCAGAGGAGGCCATCAATCGCCGCGGCGAAGGCGTGATCAGCCTCGCCGATCGACGCGGCCTCGGCTTCGGCGCGCAGGGTGATGTTCACGTAGGTGCGGCCGAAACTGATGTCCGGGTAGCGACCCTGCTGCTCACAGAAATCGTTGAGACGATCCAGAAAAGCCCGATTGCTGGCGTAATCGTCGAATTCGATGCGGCGCTCCAGCCATTCGATGCGATCGGGCTTGGGGCGCGGATTCCACTGATGCTCCATGGCGCTCAGGCTAGATGGGAACGGAACGGCGGCCCTCAGCCGGCGTCGAGGCAGTCGGTGCGGCCAGCTGCCAGGCGGGTGGCCCAGGCCCGGGCATAGGCCGCATTGGCGGCCCGGTGAGCAGGATCCGTGCTGTCGAGCGGGTGGGGCATGGTGCCGTTGATGGCGGCGTTCGTGACGCAGAACATCGACTTCTGGAAGCTGCGGCAGATCCTCACGCGTACATCCCCCTCACCGCGACCACGCTGCAGATACCAGTCGTGCAGGGCCCTGGGCAGGTGGCGGTACATGTCCTGCATCAGCAGGCTGGGAGGGATACCGGCACCCATGCTCGGCAGCGGATCGGCATAGAGGGCGCCATAGGCGAACTGGGCCTGATCAGGTGAGATCTGCTGAGCCTGGGCGTTGAAGCTCACGGTGCCGAGGAACGGCATGCCGCGCAGGAACACGGCTTCCACGTAGGGAACCGCCACATCCACCAGGAAGGTGAGCCCGGCCTCGGGCGGCAGGATCCAGTGGCTCTCACCACCCACGCGAACGGCGTAGGTGATCGGATTGGCGGCGGCCGCCACCAGCCCCTGCCGGATGAACTCCACCACCGCCGCGATGGAGCAGATGCGCCCCTCCCGCTCGGCACGGGCGAGATCGAGGAACAGATCACTCATCACACGCCAGAACTGGCCGAGCGCGTGGGTGGTGGCGGCGGTGCGGATCAGTTCCGGGATGAAGGCGGGTGCCAGCACGTGCAGGAGCCCCAGCAGAGGATCGCGCCGGCGCTTGGCGGCGATCACGCTGCGGCAGTTGGCGGCGAAGGGCTCGCTGTCGAGATAGGCATCGAGGCCACCGGTGCCATGCCAGAGCATGCCCTTCATGCAGTACTCGGCGTACTCGAAGTTGATGCGGTCGTGGTTGAGATGGCGCCAGATCTTGGCAGGGCTCAGATCACCATCGAGATACTTGAAGATCGGCAGTGGATTGAGGAACTGGTGCTCGGCCTGGTAGATCAGGTTGCGGCTGTAGGCATCGAGCACCTCGCCATAGCTCTCGAGTACACCCACCACCTCCAGCACGTGATCGGTGCTGTCATCGAGCAGGGTGCGGCCACTGAGCAGACGCTCCTCCACCTGCTCAATGCTGAGCGAGGGGTTGGCGTGGACCAGCTCGGCAGGAATGATCGGCATCTCAGCTCACCCCCTGGGCTGCCAGGCTCATGGCTGTGGTTGCGGCATCGCTGATGCGGCTGAGACCGAACGGCAGCAGCCCGAGCCCAACGACGCCCACCACCAGCGCGATCGCCGGCAGCGTTTCGCGTGGCGCCACCGGCGCCAGGCCGACATCCAATCGACTGTCCGTGAGTGGATCAGCAGTGGCTGGCGTGATCGCCAGACGACCGAAGAAGGCGCGGTTGACCAGCAGCAGGAAATAAACGGCGGTCAGACCCGAACCCACCATCGACAGCAGCGTGGCCAGGGGGAAGGCATTGATCGAACCGCGGAACACCAGGAACTCGGAGATGAAGCCGGCCATGCCGGGCAGGCCGGCGCTGGCCATAACACCCACGATCATCAGCGAACCGGTGAAGGGAAGACCCTTCTCAGGATTGAGGAGCCCGCGCAGCACCTCGAGGTCACGGGTGCCGGTCTTGCGGTACACGATGCCCACCAGCAGGAAGAGCAGTGCTGAGATCAGGCCGTGGCTCACCATCTGGAACACGGCGCCGAGAAGGCTTACCGGCGTGTTGGCCGCAGCTGCCAGCAGCACGTAGCCCATGTGGCCGACGGAGCTGTAGGCCACCATCCGTTTCATGTCGGTCTGGGCGATGGCGGCCAGGGAGCCGTAGAGCACGGAGATCGCCGCCCAGATCGCCAGGATCGGCGCCAGCCTGGCCCAGGCTTCGGGGAACAGGCCAAGACCGAAACGCAGCAGCCCATAGGTGCCGAGCTTGAGCAGCACCCCCGCCAGCAGCACCGACACCGGCGTTGAGGCCTGGGTGTGGGCGTCGGGGAGCCAGTTGTGCAGCGGCACCAACGGGATCTTGATGCCGAAACCGATCAGCAGTGCACCGAGCAGCAGCAGCTGCCCACCCATCGAGAGGCGATCGCTCAGCACCGGCGTGAGGCTGAAATCAACGCTGCCGGTGAGCAGGGCCAGACCCAGGAACGCCCCGAGGATCAGCATGCCCGAGATGGCGGTGAAGATCAGGAACTTCGTGGCGGCATAGGCGCGGTTGGCGCCGCCCCACACCGAGATCAGCAGCCAGAGCGGAATGAGCTCCAGCTCATAGAACAGGAAGAACAACAGCAGGTTCTGGGCCAGGAAGGCACCGTTCACCGCACCGCTGATCATCAGCAGCATCGCGAAGTAGATGCGCGGCCGCTTGTCGATATCGCGAGTGATGACCGCCGACACCAGGGTGAGGCCCGCATTGATCAGCACCAGAGGCATCGACAGGCCATCGATGCCGAGGCTGTAGTCGAGTCCGATACCGGGCAGCCAGGGGTGAAGCTCCACCAGCTGAAGGGTGCTCTGGCTGCCATCGAAACGGACCAGGGCCAGCAGGGAGAGCAACAACTGCAGCGCCAGGATGGCGATGCTGATCAGGCGCAGCCGCTGGGGGCTCGGCGAACCCGGCCAGAGCAACACCACCACGGTGCCGAGGAAGGGAACCAGGAGCAGGGAGGAGAGCAGCATGACGTCAGATCCTCCTCAGATCCCGACCCGGGTCCACTGGAGCAGCCCGAGCAGCAGAACGATCGCCAGGATCAGGGTCAGCACATAGGTCTGGAGCTGTCCGCTGACGCTGAGCTTGAGACCTTCGGCTGTGACCAGGGACAGACGACCGATTCCGTCCACCAGCCCCTTGACCACCGTGAGGTCGAACCAGCGGGTGGCAGTGGCCAGGCCGGAGACCAGGCGCACGATCGTGGCGCGATAGATCACCGGTGTGTAGAAGTCGTAGGCGAGCAGATCCTGCAGCACCCGCAGGCTGGACTGACTGGAGCGCGACCAGAACTGATCCTGTGGAAGCAGGCAACCGAGCAGCACGCCCGCCAGACCGCTGCCGGCAACGGCCAGGGCCACGGGCAACGGGAAGGCGGCGATGCCGGGCACGGGGTCGATCCGCTGCATGATCCAGGGCAGGAGCAGCACGATCACGGCCAGGCTCACCATCGGCAGGGCCATCAGCCAGATCACTTCCGGCGCGCGGCGCGTCTTGGGCATCACAGGGCCGAGGAACACTGAGCGGAACACGCGCACGGCATTGGTGGCAGTGAGCAGGTTGGTGATCAGGAAGACGGCCACGAACCAGGGGCTATCCGGCAGCAGGGTGTGCACGATCAGGCCGTAACACCAGAAGCAGCCCAGGGGGAGCAGACCGACCAGGCCGGCGCTGCCGACCAGGAAGGCAAAGGCGGTGGCGGGCATGCGACTGCCGAGGCCACCGAGCTCGGTCAGGTCCTGACAGGTGGTGGTGGCGATGATGCTGCCAACGCTCATGAACTGCAGCGCCCGCGCCAGACCGTGGGCGAACAGGAACAGCAGGGCGATGCCGGGCTTCTGCAGGGCGATGGCGATGAAGACCAGGCCCAGGTAGGAGGTGGTGGAGTAGCTGAAGGCCCGCTTCAGATCCACCTGGGCCAGGGCCACCAGGGCGCCGCCAATGGCGCTGATCGAGCCCACGGCCAGCAGCACCTGTATCGCCAGCGGAGAAAGGGCCAGCACCGGCATCAGCTTCAGCAGCACGATGGCCCCGCAGGTCACGACCACGGAGTTGCGCAGGATCGAGGCCGGGTTGGGCCCCTCCATCGCCTCATCCAGCCAGAGGTGCATCGGGAACTGGGCGCACTTGCCCATCGGCCCGGCGATCAGCCCCAGCCCCAGCAGGGTGCCGGCCAGCGGGGTGATCAGGTGCTCGTCGCGAGCCCGGGCGGCCCAGGCGTAAAGGTCGTTGAATTCCATCGAGCCCGCCCAGGCGGAGAGTGCCACCACCCCCATCAGCAGCAGCACATCGCCGACGCGCTTGGTGAGGAAGGCGTCGCGGGCGGCGGTGACCACCAGGGGCTGGGCGTACCAGAAGCCCACCAACAGGTAGGTGGAGAGGGTGAGCATCTCCAGGAGGAAATAGCTCATGAATAGATTGCTGCTCAGCACCACGCCGCTCATCGCCCCCTCGAAGAAGCCCACCAGGGCGTAGAAGCGGGCCAGGGACCACTCCTTATCGAGGTAGCCGAGGGCGAACACCTGGCAGATCAGGCTCATCGTGGCGACCAGCTCCAGGGCCGCCAGGTTCGTGAGCGAGAGATCGAAACCGATACGCAGGTTCAGGCCAGCGGCCTGGAACCAGCTGAAATCGAGGTGCTGTGGACCCAGGTCCGCGACCATGCGGATCACCACACTGCCGTGCAGGACGGCCAGCAACGTGACCAGCAGATTGAGATAGGCCGCAGGGCGAGGGCCGTTGCGCTTGATCCAGCCCGTGGCCCAGGGGAGCGACAGCACCATGCCGCTGAACCCATAGAGGGGTATCAGCCAGGTGAGCTGCAGGGGTAGCGGGAGGGCGGCGCTCAAACGAAAAGGAAGGATGCAGGCCACCGCACCGAAACCGGGTGGGGCTTCAGCGCAGTGGCGTTGGCGGCGGAATCTAGGCGGTGGAGGAGCCCGAAGGGTGGCGCACCAGGCGAACCCGACCTCAGAAGGTGGCGCGCTGGCTCAGCGAGGCGCGGCGACCACCGCCGTAACGGGCGTAGCCGCGGCGGCGACGCCCCCCGAGCTCCTGCAGCCAGGCCTCGAGTTCGCGGCCATGGTGCTGCTCGTCCTCGAGCAGCGCGCGGAAGAAGTCGCCATTGCGCTGATCGCCGATCACAGCACAGAACCGGGCGGCCTGGTCGTAATGGTTGATCAGCTGCTCTTCCAACTCCGTGTTCTGCTCGAGCAGGCCGAGCAGATCCGGGGCATGGCGCACGGGCTGCAACTGCGAGGCGGCAGGGGCAACCCCCAGCGAGAGCATGTGCTGAACGATGCGCTCAGCGTGCTCCATCTCCTCCACGGTCTCCTCGCGGAATCGCTCGGCGGAGGCCTGATCGCCCCAGAGCCCCACGAGGGAGGCCTGGGTCATGTACTGCTGCACGGCAGTCAGCTCAAGGCTGAGGGCGCGGCCCAGGTCGGCCAGGACGCGCGGATGAACGGCGTCCATCACCATCAGGCCCGACGGTTGTCGGTACCGGCGAGGGCGGGTTCGACCTCGGCGTGGGGACGGGCGATGATGTGGGCGGCGACGAGGCCATCACCCACGCGCTCGCAGGCGTCGGCGCCGGCGCGGACAGCAGCGTTCACGGCGCCGGTTTCACCACGCACCATCACGGTGACGTAACCACCGCCGACGAATTCACGGGCCACCAGGCTCACCTCTGCGGCCTTGGTCATCGCATCAGCGGCTTCGATCGCGGGCACCAGGCCGCGGGTCTCGATCATGCCGAGGGCGATGCCTTGAACGGAAGAAGCCATGGGGTTGCCGGAACGGGGGGAGAGAGAGGAGTTGCCGCCGCCGGAGCGGCCGGCTCCAGCGGAGCTGCCGGAGCCAGCAGCACTGCTGCTGCGGGCTCGGGCGGTGGTGGTGGTAGTGGCTGCGGAGCCGCCGGATGTGGCCTTGGCCGTCACCGCCTTCGCCGCTTCAGCGGTGACATTGATCGCGGCAGCTGGTGCAGCCGCCTTGGTGGTGGAGGCCGACGCGGAGCTGGCCGCCGAACCCGCCGCAGGAGTGGGAGTCGCCGGGGGGAGCACCTCAGGGGTCACAGAGGCGGCCGGGGCAGGGGCTGCTGCCGGCTTGGCCGGGGCAGACGCCGGGGCAGCGCTGGCGCGGCTGGATGCGGCCTTGCTGGAGGTGGATCGGGATCTCGGGGTGGCCATGGCGGGTGGGGACAGTGCCCGGTGGTGGGTGCGCGGTGGAGGAAGTCGTGCGGGTGAGCGCGCTTCAGCCGTCCGGCAACCAGTGGTCGATGATGCCGCCGATCGTCAGATCGGTGAACAGGTTGGGGTCGCCGGTGGCGTGGCGCGCAGCCGAGCCGCTGGCGGTGAAAACCCAGTTGCCGGGCGATGCGCCGACGGGGTCGGTCGCCACGCTGAGCTTGCCCTTGGCGGTGCGCAGGATGCGCAGGTTCTGGTGGGCGAAGCCCTCAACCCGCTGGGTGCAGACGAGGGAGCCCATGACCTGCATGATCTCCACTAGGGCTTGCCTCCCTGGGGGGCGGCGGGCTTGCCGGCGGCCATCTCCTTGGCGGCATCAGGATCCCAGTGATCGATGATCCCCACGATCGTCAGATCGCTGGGATACGACTTGCTGCCAGCGGCTTCACGGGCCGCGGAGCTACCCACACAGATCACCCAGTCGCCGGGAATGGCGCCAACGGCGTCGACGGCGACCTTTTGGGTGCTGCCATCGAGGACCACCTGCAGGTGCTTGTGCTGGAAATCAGCGATGCGGTTGGTGGAAACCAGGGGTTTGACGACCTTGCAAATCAGCATTTCAGTGACCCCCTCCGGTGTTGAAGCTGATGGAGGACCTTACGGTCTCGGCCGGCATGGAGCGGTCGCGATCGCGCACGGTCAGGAGCGTGTGCAGCAGACCCTGCTCACAGAGCTGGGCATAACGGCTCTGGATCGCCGCCTGCACACGCTCGCAGTGGGCGATGGCCCGTTCACGGGCACCCGGTACGGCGCCGTGGTAGTCGAAGCGCAGCACCACCGGGATCGGTAGACCGCGCGACACATTCAGGCCGGAGAAGATCTTGACGCCCACATCAAGATCGGGAGCCCCCTCCTCGACCGTGTCCATGTAGGCGAAGTAGGTGAGGTTGCGCAGGTGGATCTCCTTGAACCCGATGCCCACGCCGATGAAGCGCTCGGCGTGGCCGAAATCGCTGTAGCTGCCGCCGTGGTACTGGCGGACGTAGTCGATCTGCGAGAGGTTGTGCTCGATCAGGCGCGCCACGAGCCTGACCATGCCTGCATCGGGGCTGGAAGGAGCAGCAGCCTCCACCAGCTCAGCGATACGCCCACGGGCCGCGTCAGCGGAGAGCTGGCGCGTGGCGTCGTAGACGTCGCGTGCATCGAGCCAGTGCTCGAGATCGGTACTGCCGTCGCGACCGGGCACATGCACCCGGATCGCATCGGTATCAGTGTCCATGCCCACCAGCAGCAGATCCACCGAAGCACCGCAGCAGAAGCTGTTCTCCACGGCCTGCTGAAAATCCTTCAGCCGCTGCAGACCGGCGGCGGCCGCCGCCGTGTCGTCACTGCCATGGGCGGCGCAGCCCTCATGGCAGGGATCCTTGGAGCTGAAGTGGTAGACCACCACCTTCAGGTAGCGGGTGTCGGCGTGAGCCGGGTTGGGGAGGCCCTCGCGATAGCGGCGGTGCTCGGTCTTGACCCAGCGGTCCACCGTGTTCTCGACATCGAACAGCGCACCGGCGTGGGAGCGGCGACGCACCGAGCTGAAGGGAAGGCGCAGGCCGTAGGCGATGGCGTGGGCTAGGCGCCCATCGGCGCACGGGGTCACATCCAGCAGGTGGAAGCCGCAGTCGAGCAGAAAACTCTCGAAGGCCTGCGCATCAGCGCTGCCGGCAGCGGCGGCCAGGGGGTCGTCGTTGAAAAAGCTGAGGCTGGTCTGCTCGTAGGCCTCGAACACGCACCAGGCGAACAGCGTGCGCATGTCCAGCTGACTGGTCCAGGCCGTCTCCAGGATCGGCAGCGGCAGAGGATGGCCGAGTTCACGCTCGGCGAGCCGCTGGGCCTGAGCCACGAAATCAGGCTCGTGCTGCAGCGCCGAAAGGCGCTTCAGCACCGGCACGATCCGATCAAAGGAACCAAGGGTGCGTTCCTCATAGGCGCGCAGGGCCGCATTGGCGCGGCCATCGCTGAGGGGATGCAGGCCAGTGGCGGCAGCGCGGCCAGCCTGGGCCGGAACGGCGGCGGTGAGGGGGCCGGCCTGGCTGCGGATCACCTGGGTGGCCACCGCACGGACGCGACGGCCCGCGGGCGCGACGGAGCGCGAAGCCGCTTCCGCCTGAGCCCTGGCGGCACGGCTGCGGGCCGCACTGGCGAGTTCACGCTGGCGCAGAACCTTGCTCATACCGGAGACCGGATTGAGGCCGTTGGCAGCACCAGCGGTGCCGGCAGCTGCCTGATCAGCGGTGGGGGAAGGATCGATCCCCGGCCGACGACGGGGAGCCGTCGGCGCGGTGGGACGCTGGTTGTTGCTGGCGGGACGCCGGGGCATCGTTCAGGCCTCAGCCGCGTGCGCCGCCGGACACCGTGATCAGAGAGCCCTGATCGGTGCTGCCGCTGGAACCGGTGACCTTGCTGGTGGGGGCGGGGACTTCCTCATTGCGCTTGCCCTGGAAACCGGGCATCGCGCTCATCGGACCGACGCGGGTGGGATTGCGACGGCGGGCGGAGCTGCCCTCGGTGCCGGTGACGCGATCACCTCGATCCCAGTCATCGCCGGTGATCTTCAGGCCGGAACCCTCGCCGGTGACCCGGGAGGCTGCGGGCTGAGCATCAGCGGCGGCAGCACCGACGGTGCCGGCCAGACGCTGAGCCTGGTTGCGATCGAAGCGGAAGCGCTCGGTGCCGGTGACCTTGCCGCTGGCCATGTCAAAAGGGCCGGTGATGCGACCTCCCTGCTCATAGGTGCTGCCGGTGACGGCGCCGGTGGTTTCCCGCTCGACCTGGGCGGCACGGGCCGGGGACTGGACGCTGAACTGCTGCCAGGCGGCCGGGTTCAGGGGCTGGGGGAAATCGGGATCGTGGGCAGGAGAGCTGCCGCAGGCTGCCTGCTGCTGATCCGCACCCACATAGGGGGTGCCGCTCACCGCTTCACAGGCGCCCCTGTCGGCACCGGTAAGGCCAGCGATGCCGGGCTGGATACCGCTCATGCGGTTCGAACCGCGGACCGGGGTGCGCTCACGGGTGGCGCGCACGGCGGCGGCGTTGCAGAAGTCGCCGGCCTGCTCGAGACCCGCATAGGGGGTGCCGGTGACCACCTTGCAGGTGCCGGGCTCATCGCCGGTGACCTTGGCCGAACGGCCGGTGCGAGTGCCGCTCACGACCAGGTTGCGGTTGGTGATGCTGAAGCCCACCTTGGCGGCTTCGGGCTCAGGGCGACCACCGCAGAAGCCGTCGAACTGCTGGCTACCGATGTATTCGTCGCCGGTGATGGCGCGGCAGCTGCCGGGCTCATCGCCGGTCACGTTCTGGCTGCGACCCACGTGGGTACCGGTGACACCGGTGCCCCGCAGGGTGTTGAGAGCACTGACCTTGGCGGGAGCGCGGCCGGCGGCCGGCGCTTCGGCTCCCAGGTATTGATCGCCGGTGAGCTGGCGGCCGGAACCGGGCTCATCGCCGGTGACCTTCTCACTGCGGCCCACCATCACACCGCTGACGGGCTGACCGCCGATGGTCTGGCTGCGGCCGACCTTGCGGACCGAAGGGTTGGTGGTGCCGCAGTAGGCGGCGGACTGATCGGCGGAGAGGTACTCCGTACCGGTCACGGTCTTGCAGGTGCCGGGCTCATCGCCGGTGACCTTCTCACTGCGACCGACTTCGTTGCCGGTGACGCGATTGCCGTGGCTGGTGGCGCTGACGCGCACCTTGGCCGGCTGGTTGGCGCTGGCGGGCTGGGTGCCGCAGAAGGTCTGGAACACCTCGGCGCCGAGGTACTCGGTGCCCGTGATCGTGCGGCAGGTGGCAGCCTCGTTGCCGGTGGTCTTCACCGAACGGTTGGCCTGGGTGCCGGTGATGGTCTGGCCGGAGAGGGTCTCGCTGACGCCCACCTTGAGGGAGGCCTCACCGGCTGCGGCCAGCTTGGCGCCATTGCGGTTCGGACCGCTGGGGCGGGTGGTGCCGCTGCCGCTGCCCTGGCGCACCAGGCCGGCGGAGCCACTCTTGTTCTTGAGCTCGCGCAGCTTCTGGGAGAGCTCGCGGGTGCTGAGATCGGGGTTGCCCTGACGGACGACAGAGGCGGCACCGCCGTTCGCAGCCGTGCTGGCGGACTTACCGCGCTTGGCAAGGGCATCGCGCCGGGCGAGCACAAGGGCGCGGCTGGGGTTGTGCTGCGCGGTGCCCTTCTTGGTGGCGGAGCGGGGAGCGGCCTTGGAGCCGGTGCTGCTGGCGGCACGACCGGTGTCCAGGGACAGGCTGGCGGTGCGGGCCGAGCCACGGGACTCAGGTGCGGCGTGCTCCTGGCACTTGCACTTGTGCTCAGCGGCAGCCTTGGCCGACTTGACCTCCTTGGCCGCCTCGGTGCGGCTGCGGTCCTTGGAACGGTCGGCGCGCTTGCCGGAGCGACTCAGCGCTTCACGGCGGGCGAGCACCAGCTCGCGGCTCGGGTTGGCCACTGGCTTGGCGCTGCTGCGATGGCCAGCTGCGGGAGCGGCGCTCAGGGACACGCTGGGCCGTGCAGCAGCACGGGGACTCGGCGCGACCGGCGGCTCAGCGCTGGCAGCAGGAGCAGGGGTGTTGGTCCGCGTCGGGCGTGCATCGGCAGCAGTGCGCACACGGCTGGGCGAGGAGGTGTAGCGGCCGGTGGCTTTCTTGCCACCATTGGTCAGCGCCTTGCGGCGCTCCAGAGCTGCTTCACGACTCGATGTGCTGGCCATGTCCGCCCGGCGAATGGAATGACTGAATAAGGGGCGACAGTTGCGCAACTGACCGGGCTCACCGCTTCATCGGTGCACCGGACAGCAGGACTGATCGCAACCATCGATCACGAACGATCGATGGCACAGAGCGGCAGCAGCGGCATTGCCACTGCTGTCGCGCTAGAGGTGGGATGACCCCGCATCAGCGAGGTCATCCCCGTTGAGATCCGCTGAATCAGCGGCCCTCAAACACCACGAAGCAAGCACCCTGGCTCTGGGTGTAGGCGTCGTAGCCAACCAGACGCACATGGTGGTCGGGGTAGGCGCGGTGGCAAGCCTCGAGCTCGTTCACGATCACGCTCAGATCCTTCTCACCGAAGAAGGGCAGCTTCCAGTAGGACCAGTAGGTGGCCATGGAGTTGCTGGGGTGGACGTGCTCAACGAGCGGGCTCCAACCCTGGGCAATGATGTAAGCGATCTGGTCGTAGATCTCGTCCTGGGTGAAGGGCGGCAGGAAGCCGAACGTCTCCAGGGTGGCGACTGTTTGGTAGTCACCCACGGTGCTCTTGAAGGGCATGGGGATCCTTGAGTTGGATGGAATGAATGAACCGTTCGCCGATGGGTGGGAAACGTCGCTTCAAGCCACGTTTCCCGATCCTCATCAGAGCGTGATCAGTTGACGTCGAGCTTGTCGACGGTGTCGAACTCGAACTTGATTTCCTTCCAGGTCTCGAGGGCGATGGCCAGCTCGGGGCTGTGCTTCGCTGCTTCCAGGAGGATGTCGCGACCTTCGCGCTCGATTTCACGACCGGCGTTGCGGGCCTTGACGCAGGCTTCGAGAGCCACACGGTTGGCAGCAGCACCAGCAGCCGAACCCCAGGGGTGGCCGTGGGTACCACCACCGAACTGCAGCACCGAGTCGTCGCCGAAGATGCTGACCAGCGCGGGCATGTGCCACACGTGGATACCGCCCGAGGCCACGGCGAACACGCCGCCCATGGAACCCCAGTCCTGGTCGAAGAAGTTACCGCGGCTGCGATCTTCGGGAACGAAGGATTCGCGCAGCTGGTCGATGTAGCCGAGGGTGGACTGACGGTCGCCCTCGAGCTTGCCGACCACGGTGCCGGTGTGCAGCTGGTCACCACCGGAGAGGCGCAGGCACTTGGCCAGCACACGGAAGTGGATGCCGTGCTTGGGGTGACGGTCGATCACCGCGTGCATGGCGCGGTGGATGTGCAGCAGCATGCCGTTCTTACGGCACCACTTCGCCAGACCGGTGTTGGCCGTGAAGCCACCGGTGATGTAGTCGTGCATGATGATGGGCTGGCCCAGTTCCTTAGCGAACTCGGCACGCTCATACATCTCCTCAGGAGTTGCGGCGGTGCAGTTGAGGTAGTGACCCTTCTTCTCGCCGGTTTCCTGCTCGGCCAGCTTCACAGCTTCGGCAACGAACTCAAAACGGTTCTGCCAGCGCTGGAAGGGCTGAGAGTTGATGTTCTCGTCGTCCTTGGTGAAGTCGAGACCGCCGCGCAGGCACTCGTACACCACACGGCCGTAGTTCTTGCCGCTCAGGCCGAGCTTCGGCTTGATGGTGCAGCCCAGCAGGGGACGGCCGTACTTGTTCATCCGGTCGCGCTCGACCTGGATGCCGTTCGGCGGACCCATGCAGGTCTTGA
>Ga0315899_10001560_pt1:25000-26079 | contig 26079 bp, 24 predicted proteins | sample LakEriMetagenome_2_FD_203518 | JGI IMG/M metagenome (GOLD analysis project Ga0315899, IMG submission 203518) | Freshwater fungal communities from buoy surface, Lake Erie, Ohio, United States - Buoy 4 MA112 | ecosystem: Environmental > Aquatic > Freshwater > Lake | place: USA: Lake... | reverse complement strand
AATTCAATTTCGCTGAGCATATCCTGGAGACAGTGGGGAAGTCGTTACGCCATTCGTGCAGGTCGGAACTTACCCGACAAGGAATTTCGCTACCTTAGGACCGTTATAGTTACGGCCGCCGTTTACCGGGGCTTCAATTCGGAGCTTGCACCCCTCCTCTTAACCTTCCGGCACCGGGCAGGCGTCAGACCCTATACGTCGTCTTGAAGCCGACTTAGCAGAGCCCTGTGTTTTTGCTAAACAGTCGCTACCCCCTGGCCTGTGCCCCCCACAAAAAGTTGCCTTAATGTGGGGCCTCCTTCTTCCGAAGGTACGGAGGCAATTTGCCGAGTTCCTTCAGGAGACTTCTCTCAAGCGCCTTGGTATACTCTACCAGACCACCTGTGTCGGTTTCGGGTACGGTCTATACGGTGGGGCTATTTCCTGGAACCTCTTCGAAGCCAGCTCAATCCAATAAGAGCTGACAACACACGAGATCCGTCACACACCACCAGGTTCAGGAATATTAACCTGATTCCCATCGACTACCCCCTTCGGGCTCGTCTTAGGGGCCGACTCACCCTGCGCGGATTAGCCTTGCGCAGGAACCCTTGGTCTTTCGGCGAGAGGGCATCTCACCCTCTTTATCGCTACTCATGTCTGCATTCGCACTTCCGATACCTCCACGACCCATTACCAGATCGCTTCACAGGCTTACGGAACGCTCCGCTACCGCGTGTATTGCTACACACCCTAAGCTTCGGTGCACGTCTTGAGCCCCGTTACATCTTCGCCGCAGGATCTCTTATTTAGACCAGTGAGCTGTTACGCTTTCTTTAAATGATGGCTGCTTCTAAGCCAACATCCTGGTTGTTTTGGAAATCCCACATGCTTTCCCACTTAGACGTGACTTGGGGACCTTAGCTGTAGGTCAGGGCTGTTTCCCTTTTGACGACGGACCTTAGCACCCGCCGTCTGTCTCCCGGATATTACTCATTGGTATTCGGAGTTTGGTTAGAATTGGTAGATCTCGCGACCCCCGCATCCATCCAGTGCTCTACCCCCAATGGTATTCGTCCGAGGCACTACCTCAATAGTTT